>SKEN01000011.1_pt1 | contig 228236 bp, 218 predicted proteins | sample 4826711 | NCBI WGS metagenome assembly SKEN01 (sample SAMN11008808, study PRJNA524170) | human gut metagenome | biome: Human fecal sample; material: Feces; isolation source: fecal sample from pouch patient p39 | host: Homo sapiens | place: Israel: Tel-Aviv | collected 2015-02-10 | reverse complement strand
AAACATTGAAAACAGCTATTTCAGAATATATCAACTACTACAACACTAAACGAATCAAACTTACATTAAAAGGACTAAGTCCTGTGCAATACAGAACTCAATCCTTAACTTAAATATTTAGTCTAACTTTTGGGGGGCACTTCACTTGTGCCTTCTTTTTATTTTTGGGTATTATGTCGATAAGTAGGAGATGATGCAGAAGTGCCTACAAAAGAGAGAAAAAGCTTGAAATCACTTTTTGAAATTGTTATTATGCAACTTAGAAGTGATGATTTAGAAATAAGTGAGAGTTTTGATAACTTTAAATGATGTTAACGTTAACAATCATTCTTACAAAACTAATTGACAATCATCTTAAAACGCGTTATAATAATAAAAATTTGAAAACCTTTAATTAAGTCCAGAGAGACTTTCAAGGTTACTGTAAAAAAAGAGTTTTAACTCTAATAAAAGGTATGAGTGTGCTTTGGTGTACTCTGCTTATTTTGCTGTAACCTTGCCTTCTGGCGAGGTTTTTTGTGTGAAAGGAATGTTATGAATCCAAGTTGTAAAAACAAACCTTTGGTGTTGAAAGAAGATTTGCTTATTGTTAGTCAAAGAGAGATTGCTCCACGTATTTTTGAGATGACATTATCAGGAGAAATGGTCTTGGATATGGCTCCTGGTCAATTTTTACATCTGCGTGTGCCTGACCCAAGTAAATTGTTACGTCGCCCAATTTCGATTTGTCAGATTGATAAAGTTAATAAAGTGGCAACGATTGTGTATCGTGTGGAGCGTGCAGGAACAGCGATTTTATCGCAAATGAAGGCTGGTGACCGTGTTGACACAATGGGGCCTCAAGGGAATGGATTCGATTTGTCGGTGGTGACATCAGGTCAAAAAGCGTTGCTAATTGGTGGTGGAATTGGTGTACCTCCTTTGGTTGAGACAGCTAAACAACTCGCTGCTAAGGGTGTTGACGTCACTTCTGTTCTTGGTTTTGCCAGTAAAGAGGCTGTGATTCTGGAAGAAGAATTGTCAGCTTATGGCAAAGTTTATGTCACAACAGATGACGGCTCTTATGGTATTAAAGGCTATGTCTCAACGGTCGTCGATGATTTGGTGCAGAACGAAACGTATGATGCGATTTATTCATGTGGTGCGCCAGGCATGTTAAAATACGTTGACCAAAAATTTGAAAATCATCCGCATGCCTACCTGTCAATGGAATCGCGTATGGCGTGTGGTATGGGAGCTTGCTATGCTTGTGTTGTTCATTTAAAAAATGCACAAGAAGCGGCTAATAAACGTGTGTGCGAAGACGGACCGGTTTTTGAAACTGGTAACATCATCTTATAAGGAGGTCTTATGTCAGAAAATCGTTTAGCGGTCAGTCTCCCAGGGCTTGACTTGAAAAATCCAATTATCCCAGCATCAGGTTGTTTTGGCTTCGGTCAAGAATATGCTAAATATTACGATTTAGATAAGCTTGGCTCAATCATGATTAAAGCAACAACCAAAGATGCTCGTTTTGGAAATCCAACACCGCGTGTGGCTGAAACGCCGTCAGGAATGTTAAATGCTATTGGTTTGCAAAATCCAGGTGTGGATGTTGTTTTGGCTGAAAAGCTACCGTGGTTAGCGCAACATTATCCAGAATTGCCGATTATTGCCAATGTTGCGGGCTTTTCAAATGATGAGTATGCTTATGTGTCTGAAAAGATTTCAAAAGCTTCAAATGTTAAAGCTATCGAGCTTAATATTTCTTGTCCTAACGTTGACCATGGTAATCATGGTTTATTGATTGGACAAGTGCCAGAATTGGCTTATGCAGCAGTAAAAGCGAGTGTTGAGCATTCTGATGTGCCAGTTTATGTTAAATTAACACCGAGCGTGGCTGATATCACAACAGTTGCTAAGGCTGTTGAAGAAGCTGGTGCAACAGGATTTACCATGATTAATACTTTGGTTGGTATGCGATTTGATTTGAAAACTCGTAAGCCAATTATTGCTAACGGTACTGGTGGCATGAGCGGTCCAGCGGTTTTTCCAGTAGCTCTAAAACTCATTCGTCAAGTGGCGCAAAGTACGGATTTGCCAATCATCGGTATGGGTGGTGTGGATTCGGCAGAAGCTGCTATTGAAATGATGATTGCTGGCGCATCAGCGATTGGCGTTGGAACAGCTAATTTTGCAGATCCATATGCTTGTCCAAATATTATTGACCGTTTGCCAGAAGTGATGGATAAATACGGCATTGAAAATCTTGAAACCTTACGATGTGAGGTTAGGCAAGAATTACGTGGAAAATAAGCTCTGCTATTTTTCCAAAAAGTCAAGTAAGTTTTTGACTTTACCAGTAAAAAAAGATATAATATTAACAACTGAATAACCTTTAATTGAGTCCAGAGAGGCGAGAAAGGTTCGTGAAAAAAGAAGATAAAAAGTCTTTGAATGAGGGGTGTTTGCTACCCTGCTTTTCGTGTAACCTCGCCCTTTGGCGAGGTTTTCTTTGTAGAAAAAGGAGAAAAAATGCACGAAAGTCGTCCGATTATTGCTCTTGATTTTCCGTCATTTGATGATGTGAAATCATTTCTTGCTTTGTTCCCTGCTGATGAAAAACTTTATGTTAAGATTGGTATGGAGCTATACTATGCAGCAGGACCAGAAATTGTCCGTTATGTTAAATCACTTGGACATTCTGTTTTTCTAGATTTAAAATTACATGACATTCCAAATACAGTCAAATCAGCTATGCGTGTGTTATCAAATCTTGGTGTCGATATGACTAATGTTCATGCTGCTGGTGGCGTTGAAATGATGAAAGCAGCGCGTGAAGGTCTTGGACAAGGTCCGAAACTAATCGCGGTAACACAGTTAACGTCAACGTCAGACGAACAGATGAAGGCTGATCAAAATATCCAAACAAGCTTAGTGGAATCTGTTTTGCATTATGCTAAGAAAGCAAACGAAGCTGGTCTTGATGGTGTGGTTTGTTCAGCACGTGAGGTTGCAGTTATTAAAGACACAACTTCTGAAGATTTCGTTTGCTTGACACCAGGTATTCGTCCTGCGGGAGCTGCTGTCGGTGATCAAAAACGTGTAATGACCCCAAGTCAAGCTAGTGCCATTGGCTCAAGCTATATTGTTGTTGGACGCCCAATTACAAAAGCGGATGATCCTGTTGCGGCTTACAAAGCCATTTACGATGAATGGAATGCTTAGTATTGGAATACTAAAATTGTTTTAGGGTTGGTATGGAGTTAACAATGAGGCAATCTTACACAGCGGTTATTGATAGACCAATCGGTTATCAAGATAGATACGGGAATAACTATCCAATCAATTATGATTACATTCCAAATCTGATTGGAGGTGACGGTGAGTGGCAAGATGTCTATATTATTTCAGAGAATATCTCAGCTCCCCTAGAAGTATTCGAAGGGGAATTAGTAGCCATTAGTCATCGTGCTGATGATGTGGAGACTAAATGGATTTTAATAACCGCTGGTGAACTAGTTACTTATGACCAAATAAAACAAGCAACCCATTTTTTAGAACAATATTTTACATCAACCATTGAGTTATTATAGAAAAGAGGAATATTATGACTTTAGCATCACAAATTGCATCAGATTTGCTTGATATTCGAGCTGTTTACTTGAAACCAAACGATCCATTTACTTGGGCATCTGGTATTAAATCACCAATTTACACAGATAATCGTGTGACGCTTTCATATCCTGAAACGCGTACATTGATTGAAAATGGTTTTGTTGAAAAAATCAAAGAAGAATTTCCTGAAGTAGAAGTGATTGCAGGGACAGCAACAGCAGGAATCCCTCACGGTGCGATTATTGCTGACAAGATGAACCTTCCATTTGCTTACATTCGTAGCAAACCAAAAGATCACGGAGCTGGTAATCAAATCGAAGGTCGTGTGACAAAAGGTCAAAAAATGGTCGTCGTTGAAGACCTTATTTCAACTGGTGGCTCTGTACTAGAAGCTGTTGCAGCAGCAGAACGTGAAGGTGCTGATGTCATCGGAGTTGTGGCTATCTTTACTTATGAATTGCCTAAAGCAACTGAAAACTTTGAAAAAGCAGGTGTTAAATTGGTGACACTTTCTAACTATACTGAATTAATCAAAGTTGCTAAGGTGCAAGGTTATATCACAGCTGACGACCTTCAATTACTACATAAATTTAAAGAAAATCAAGAAACTTGGCGTGATTAATCAAGTTTAGTATTTGGCTACTAAAGTAAAATTGCTTTAGTGGCTTTCTTGGTTTAAAGGATGAAAGGAGTAAAAAAGATGAAACTTTCTTGTACATTTGAAGATAATATTTTGCCAGACGTTTATGCTAAGAAAGCAAAGGTACAAGTAAAGGGAAATGCAGTGGTTTCTTTTCCGTTTACGATTGAAGATGTTCCTGAAAAAACGAAAAGTTTTGCATGGACATTTGTTGATTATGATTCTATTCCTGTCTGCGGTTTTGCTTATATTCATTGGGTTGTTGCCAATGTTTCAGCTGATGTAACAGTGATTTCAGAAGATTTTTCACGTCTAGACAATAAGCATGCACATGGCAAGAATAGCTTAGTTAGTAAATTACTAAATGAGGATTACTCAGACATTGACGAAGGGTATATGGGACCATATCCACCTGATAAAGACCATATCTATACCCTTACAGTTTATGCACTAGAGTGTGAATTACCATTGGCAAATGGTTTCTACATGAATGAGCTATTGCATGCTATGGAAGGACATGTGTTAGCAAAAGAAAAACTAGATTTAGTAGGGAAATACTAAGACAAAAGGAGTAAACATGCAACATTCAACTTGGCATGAGTTAATCAAAAAAGAATTGCCAGAGCATTATTTTGGCAAGATAAATCAATTTATGGATTATGTTTATCAGCAGGAGTTGATTTACCCACCACGTGAGAAAGTTTTTAATGCCATTCAGACCACTCCGCTAGAGGACGTTAAGGTGGTGATTATTGGTCAAGATCCTTATCATGGACCTAATCAGGCACAGGGATTGTCATTTTCTGTCCCAGAGAATATTCCTGCGCCACCGTCTCTTCAAAATATTCTTAAAGAATTATCAGATGATTTAGGGCAACGAGACCATCATGATTTGACACCATGGGCACAGCAAGGGGTGTTGCTTCTAAATGCGTGTTTGACGGTTCCTGCAGGACGTGCTAATGGTCATGCAGGACAGATTTGGGAGCCTTTTACAGATGCTATCATTAAAGTAGTCAATCAAAAGGAAACGCCAGTTGTCTTTATTCTTTGGGGTGGATATGCTCGTAAGAAAAAGGCGTTGATTACTAATCCAATTCATCATGTCATTGAAAGTGCACACCCAAGTCCACTTTCAGCATATCGTGGTTTCTTTGGTAGCCACCCTTTTTCGCGAGCAAATGCTTATTTAACTCAAGACGGGCTTGAAGCAATCGATTGGTTAAAATAATAGGAAAAACAGATGATTTATTTTTTAGCAAGTAATCCCATCATTTATGAAAAAAGACGTCTTAATCCCGCAAATGCTTTTGTTAATCTTTTGAAAGAACACCTGCCTAGCAAGTTTAGCGCTCTTTTTGTATGTTCGGATCCGAACGATAACACGTTTACAGATCAATATGCTGCTGATGTAAAAACGGCTTTTGAAGCCGAAGGCATGACATTTGAAAAATGTGCGGTGCTGGATAATCGAACGGCAAATCAGGCTTCCAGCTTGGTAGCTGAGGCGGACTTGATTTTCTTAGCGGGTGGGCATGTGCCTACACAGAATGCTTTTCTGAATTCAGTTGGTATGCGTGAACTGCTGCAAAGCAGCGATAAACTTGTCATCGGCTCAAGTGCAGGTTCTATGAATGCGGCGGAGCTTGTTTATGCACAACCAGAAGAAGCAGGCGAAGCGATTTCAAAAGATTATCAGCGTTTTTTAGATGGTCTTGGAATTACCCAAGTCCAGTTAATTCCACACTATCAAGAAACAAAGCATCACATACTTGATGGGCTTCGTGTTTTCGAAGATATTACCTATCCAGATAGTAATGGTCGCTGTTTTTATGCCATTTGTGACGGTAGTTTTCTGTATGGGAATGGAACTGTTGAAACGATTTACGGTGAAGCTTACCGTATCAAAAATGTCGCATTGTCGCAGATAAATGCTGAAAATGAAACTTATCAATTTAGAAAGTGAGTTTAGTATGTTATTAATTAAAAATGGTCGTGTTGTTGATCCAAAATCTGGTTTTGATCAGGTTGTAGATGTTCTTGTTGACGGCAAAAAAATTATTAAAATTGCTGATTCGATTGAAGAAGCTAGCGCTGAAATCATTGATGCGACAGGGCTTGTTGTAGCACCTGGTTTGGTTGATATTCATGTGCATTTTCGTGAACCAGGGCAAACACACAAAGAGGATATTCACACAGGTGCTCTTGCAGCTGCAGCTGGTGGTTTCACTTCTGTTGTTATGATGGCAAATACCAATCCAACGATTTCAGATGTAAAAACGCTAAAAGAGGTTTTAGCGAGTGCTGCTAAGGAAGATGTGCATGTTTACACAAATGCAACTGTAACGAAAAACTTTGACGGTCAACACTTGACTGATTTTAAAGCTCTTCTTGAAAATGGTGCACTCAGTTTTTCAGATGACGGTATTCCGCTTCAAAGCACGAAAGTATTGAAAGAAGCGCTAGATTTGGCGAAAGCGAACAATACTTTTGTTGCCGTTCACGAAGAAGACCCTGAATTGAATGGTATTCTTGGATTTAATGAGCAGATCGCACGTGATAAATTCCATTTTTGTGGGGCAACAGGTGTGGCAGAATACAGCATGATTGCGCGTGATGTCATGATTGCTTACGACCGTGGCGCGCATTTGCATATCCAACATTTATCAAAAGCAGAATCTGTTAAGGTGGTCGAATTCGCTCAACAACTTGGTGCTAATGTTACTGCTGAAGCAGCGCCACAACATTTCTCAAAAACAGAAGACTTGCTGTTAATTAAGGGCTCTGCAGCTAAGATGAATCCACCACTTCGTACCGAAAAAGACCGTTTAGCTGTTATCGAAGGTTTGAAATCTGGTGTCATTTCAGTGATTGCTACTGACCATGCACCACATCACGCAGATGAGAAAAATGTTGATGACATCACAAAAGCCCCATCAGGTATGACAGGACTTGAAACATCATTGTCACTTGGTTTGACGAATTTAGTAGCGACAGGTGATTTAACTTTGTCTGAATTATTGGCTAAAATGACGATTAATCCGTCATCAATGTACGATTTCGATGCAGGGTATTTGGCGGAAAATGGTCCTGCGGATATCGTTATTTTCGCAGATAAGGAAGAACGTATTGTATCGGACCATTTTGCTTCGAAAGCATCAAATTCACCATTTATCGGTGAAAAATTACAAGGTGTTGTTAAATATACCATCTGTGACGGTAAAATTGTTTATCAAGCGTCATAAAAAAAGCGGACTAGTTTTTCTAGTCCACTTTTTGTTTGCTTAAATTTAATCCCCAAGGAACAAGGTTTTCTTCATGTTTTCGAATGCGTGTGATATTGTCTTTGTGTCTAATAATGATAATACTTGCGATTAACACGATGATTAGCGTAAAGAGCAAATCGTAGTGTGGTAATAAAAAACCAAATGCTGGAAAGATAAGGACACTAACAACAGCCACAGCAGCGGCGACAACACTTGATAAGGAAATCATGCTAAAGAGATACAATGTTCCAACAAATATAATCCATAAATAAAGTAGGAACATTGGCGCAAATCCCAAAAGCACACCAGCACTAGTCGCCACAGCTTTACCACCTTTAAATTTGGCAAAAATCGGAAACGTATGTCCGATAATAGCAAAAAGTCCGATCAATATCGGAGATACTGCCGTAACACCGAGAATATGCGGAAGTAATGTGGCTACCGTTCCTTTTAACATATCAATGATAAACGTCACCGTACCAGCTTTTGGTCCTAGGACACGAAAAGTATTAGTTGTTCCTGTATTACCACTGCCGTGTTCTCTTAAATTGACATGGTAAAAGAATTTTCCAATCCATAATCCTGTTGGAATAGATCCTAATAAATATGCAATCACAATCAAAACTAAAATTTTCATGTTTTCATTATATCATATTCAAGTTGGGATAGAAGAAAAATTTGAAAAATAAATAACTTGATTATTCAAAGTAAAACAATGGTAGCGTTTTAAAAATTTACAGTAAAATGAGTGAAAAAAGGCAAAATGACGTGCAAAATCGTCAGAATTTTTGATTTTTTTTTGCAAAAATCAGAAAAAACTTGTAATATAAAAAAGATGAACTATTTGGAGGTCACTTTTGGCTAAAAAAGAAATTAATGTAAATAATTATAATGACGATGCGATTCAGGTCTTGGAAGGATTGGATGCTGTTCGTAAACGTCCAGGGATGTATATCGGTTCTACAGATGCGACTGGTCTTCATCATTTAGTTTGGGAAATTGTCGATAATGCTGTCGATGAGGCGCTTTCTGGTTTTGGTAATCAGATTGACGTGATTATCAATTCTGATGGTAGTGTGACAGTTAGTGACCAAGGACGTGGAATGCCAACTGGTAAGCACGCTATGGGGATCCCAACAGTTGAGGTTATCTTTACCGTTCTCCACGCAGGTGGTAAATTCGGTCAAGGTGGCTATAAGACATCTGGTGGTCTGCATGGAGTAGGTTCTTCGGTTGTTAATGCGCTTTCTAGCTGGCTTGAAGTTGAAATCACACGTGACGGTGCCGTTTACAAGCAACGTTTTGAAAATGGTGGGAAACCAGTTACTACGCTTAAAAAAATCGGTACAGCACCAAAATCAAAATCAGGGACAAAAGTCACTTTTATGCCTGATGACACAATTTTCTCGACAATTGATTTTAAGTTTAATACGATTGCTGAGCGCTTGAAAGAATCTGCTTTCTTGCTTAAGGATGTGACATTGACTTTGACAGATAATCGTCCAGAAGAAGCAGAACATTTGGAATTTCATTATGAAAATGGGGTTCAAGATTTTGTTGAATACCTCAATGAAGACAAGGAAACGTTGACACCAGTTATTTCAGTTACAGGTGAAGACCAAAATTTCCAAGTTGAAGTCGCTCTCCAATATAACGACGGTTTTTCTGATAATATCCTTTCTTTTGTTAACAATGTTCGTACAAAAGACGGTGGTACGCATGAAACTGGTCTGAAATCAGCTATTACTAAGGCAATGAATGATTATGCTCGTAAGTCTGGTTTGCTGAAAGAAAAAGATAAGAATTTAGAAGGTTCTGATTACCGTGAAGGCTTGTCAGCGGTGCTTTCAATTCTTGTGCCAGAAGAACATTTACAATTTGAAGGGCAAACCAAAGACAAACTCGGAAGCCCATTAGCACGTCCGATTGTTGACGGAATCGTTTCTGAAAAATTAACGTATTTTCTTTTAGAAAACGGCGAAATTGCTTCAAACCTTGTTCGCAAAGCAATTAAAGCGCGTGATGCCAGAGAAGCAGCGCGCAAGGCGCGTGACGAATCACGTAACGGTAAGAAAAATAAAAAAGATAAGGGCTTGCTTTCTGGGAAATTAACGCCAGCACAGTCTAAGAATCCTAAGAAAAACGAATTATATCTAGTCGAAGGGGATTCTGCCGGTGGTTCAGCTAAACAAGGTCGTGACCGCAAATTCCAAGCGATTCTACCATTGCGTGGTAAAGTGTTGAATACGGCCAAAGCTAAGATGTCTGACATTGTGAAAAACGAAGAAATCAATACCATGATTTACACAATTGGTGCGGGTGTTGGTGCAGAATTTAACGTTGAAAATTCTAACTACGATAAGATTATTATCATGACCGATGCCGATACTGACGGTGCTCACATTCAAACGCTTTTATTAACGTTCTTTTATCGTTATATGCGTCCGCTAGTTGAGACTGGACACGTCTATATTGCCCTTCCACCTCTTTATAAAATGTCAAAAGGTAAAGGCAGGAAAGAGCAAGTGGAGTATGCATGGACAGATGGCGAGTTAGAAGAATTACGTCAAAAATTTGGTAAAGGTGCTCAGCTACAACGTTATAAAGGTCTTGGGGAAATGAATGCTGACCAACTTTGGGAAACAACCATGAATCCAGAAACACGCACCTTAATTCGTGTAACAATTGAAGACTTAGCACGTGCCGAACGCCGTGTCAATGTCCTCATGGGCGACAAAGTTGAACCACGCCGTAAATGGATTGAGGACAACGTCAAATTCACTCTAGAAGAAAATACGGTGTTTTAATCAGTCGTTGAAAGTGACCAGTAACGCTCCATTATTTGTTTAAAATGATGAGCTTAAATTATAATTTTTGATGTAAGATAAAAAGGATAATAAACATGTCAAATGTACAAAATATGTCTCTTGAAGACATTATGGGAGATCGTTTTGGGCGATATTCCAAATATATTATTCAAGAGCGGGCTTTGCCAGACATTCGTGATGGCTTGAAGCCTGTTCAACGCCGTATCCTTTATTCAATGAATAAAGACGGCAATACCTTTGATAAAGGTTTCCGTAAATCGGCGAAATCCGTCGGTAACGTTATGGGGAATTTCCACCCACACGGTGACTCTTCAATTTATGACGCCATGGTGCGTATGAGTCAAGATTGGAAGAATCGTGCGACTTTAATTGAAATGCACGGTAACAACGGTTCTATGGACGGTGACCCACCAGCTGCCATGCGTTATACCGAAGCACGCTTGTCAGAAATTGCGGGTTATTTACTCCATGATATTGACAAAGATACGGTTCCTTTTGCTTGGAACTTTGATGATACCGAAAAAGAACCAACGGTTTTACCTGCGGCTTTTCCAAATTTATTGGTAAATGGTGCGACAGGGATTTCAGCAGGTTATGCAACGGATATTCCGCCACATAATTTAGCAGAAGTGATTGATGCGGTTGTTTACCTCATTGATCATCCTAATGCTAAATTGGATAAATTAATGGCATTCTTGCCTGGACCAGATTTTCCTACTGGTGCGATTATTCAAGGTAAAGATGGTATTCGTAAAGCTTATGAGACTGGTAAAGGTCGTGTTGTGGTTCGCTCACGCACAGACATTGAAAGTCTCAAAGGTGGTAAAAAACAGATTGTCGTTACAGAAATTCCTTATGAAGTTAATAAAGCGGTACTTGTTAAGAAAATCGATGATGTTCGTGTGAATAATAAAGTGCCTGGTATCGCGGAAGTTCGTGATGAATCCGACCGTGATGGTCTGCGTATTGCTATTGAGCTTAAAAAAGATGCTGACGAACAAACTGTTCTCAACTATCTTTTGAAATACACAGATTTGCAGGTGAATTACAATTTCAACATGGTTGCCATTGATAACTACACACCACGTCAGGTTGGTATCATTCCAATGTTGACAAGTTATATTGCGCACCGTAAAGAAATTATCGTTGCTCGTTCGAAATTTGATAAAGAAAAAGCTGAAAAACGCCTTCATATCGTGGAAGGTTTGATTCGTGTGATTTCGATTCTTGACGATGTTATCGCGCTTATTCGTGCGTCTGAAAATAAAGCTGATGCTAAAGAAAATTTGAAAGTTAGCTATGAATTCTCGGAAGAACAAGCCGAAGCAATCGTCACATTGCAATTGTACCGTTTGACAAATACTGATATTGTAACGCTTGAAAATGAAGAAGCAGAGCTTCGTGAACGTATTACAATGCTTAAAGCCATTATCGGCGATGAACGTACCATGTACAATGTCATGAAACGTGAATTGCGTGAAGTTAAGAAAAAATTTGCTACACCACGTTTGACAGAATTGCAAGCTGAAGCTGAAACAATTGAAATTGATGTAGCAAGCTTGATTGTTGAGGAAGATACCTTTGTTAGCGTAACGAAAGGCGGTTATATCAAACGTACCAGCCCACGTTCTTACAACGCTTCGACAGTTGAAGAAATTGGAAAACGTGATGATGATGAGCTGATTTTCGTAGCACAAGCTAAGACAACACAGCACTTGCTGATTTTCACAAATCTTGGTAATGTCATTTACCGTCCAATCCATGAATTGACTGATATTCGTTGGAAAGATATCGGTGAACACTTGTCGCAAACCATTACCAACTTTGCGACAGATGAATACGTTTTGTATGCTGAAATTGTTGATGATTTCGGTTCACAAACCTACTTTGCTGCAACAAAACTTGGACAAATCAAACGCTTTGAACGCAAGGAATTCACACCTTGGCGCACTTACAAATCAAAATCAGTTAAATATGCTAAGTTAAAAAATGCTGATGATAGTGTCGTTACCATCTCACCAATTGCGTTAGACGACGTAATGATTGTGACACACAACGGTTACGCACTGCATTTCAATATCGAAGAAGTGCCAGTCGTTGGCGCAAAAGCAGCAGGGGTCAAGGCAATCAACCTTAAAGACGATGATTTCGTAGCCTCAGCCTTTGTTGCCAATACAGATAGTTTCTTTATCTTAACACAACGTGGTAGCCTTAAACGTATGGCGACAGAGCTTATTCCAGCTACAAGCCGTGCAAATCGTGGTTTGCAAGTCTTACGCGAACTCAAATCAAAACCACATCGTGTCTTTATGGCTGGACCAGTTCATACTTCTAATGACGTGCAAAACCTTGATTTATTCACTATTAGCACAGTAGATTCTGATGATGTTGAAACATTAGAGGTTCATTCGAATAAAGGTACTGTTTACCAAGCCATTTTAGAAGATTTAAACCTTTCTGAACGTACAAGTAACGGTTCATTTATCTCAGATAAAATTTCTGATGAAGGTGTCTTTAACGCACGAATCAAATAAATTCATAAGTCGGGGAAAAGGCTCCGATTTATTTTTAAAACTAAATTTTCAGAATTTTATGAAAAACTACTTGAAAAAAGATTTAAAAAGCGTACAATAAGATAAAAACAAAGAAAGAGGATTTAACATGACAGTAGATTTAGACTGGGAAAACCTAGGATTTGCCTATCATAAATTACCATTTCGATATATTTCATATTATAAAGACGGTCAGTGGGATGACGGACAATTAACAGAAGATGCAACGCTTCATATTTCAGAAGCGTCTCCAGCTTTGCATTATGGTCAACAAGCGTTTGAAGGCTTGAAAGCTTATCGCACAAAAGATGGCTCTGTTCAATTATTCCGCCCAAATATGAATGCAGAACGTTTGCAACGCACAGCAGACCGCCTTCTTATGCCACAAGTGCCAACTGAAAAATTCATTGATGCCGCTAAGCAAGTTGTGCGCGCCAATGAAGAATTCGTCCCACCATATGGTACAGGTGCAACTCTTTATCTACGTCCTCTTTTGATTGGTGTTGGTGATATGATTGGTGTTCACCCAGCTGATGCATACATTTTCACTATTTTTGCCATGCCAGTTGGAAATTACTTCAAAGGTGGCTTAGTGCCAACAAACTTCTTGATTCAAGATGAATATGACCGTGCTGCACCAAATGGTACAGGTGCCGCAAAAGTTGGTGGTAACTACGCAGCAAGCCTTCTTCCAGGGAAAGTGGCGCACGACCGCAAGTTTTCTGACGTTATTTATCTTGACCCAGCCACTCATACCAAAATTGAAGAAGTCGGTTCGGCAAACTTCTTCGGTATTACAGCGGATAGTGAATTTATCACACCGCTTAGTCCATCTATTTTGCCATCTATCACAAAATATTCGCTTCTTTATTTGGCAGAGCACCGCTTTGGCATGAAAGCTATCCAAGGTGACGTAAAACTTGATGAATTGGATAAATTCGTTGAAGCTGGTGCTTGTGGTACAGCAGCCGTTATTTCACCAATCGGTGGTGTTCAACATGGAGATGACTTCCATGTCTTTTATAGCGAAACAGAAGTAGGTCCTGTAACCCGTAAACTTTATGACGAGCTTGTTGGTATCCAGTTTGGTGATATTGAAGCTCCAGAAGGTTGGATTTACAAAGTTGACTAAAAAATGAAAGCTTGCTCTTGCAAGCTTTTTCATTTTCATGTAAAATGGGTAAAGTGAGGTGAAAGAATGAGCAAAAAAGATAAGAAAATCGAAATTCAACTAGCTGATGCTAAGGTTGAAATCAATAACGCCAAAGTTGAAGGCTACACTTTGACAGCTGGTAAAAAAATCATTGGTGAAATCGCTGAATTAGATGGTAAGTTTGCAATTGTCAAGAATGGAGAAGTCGGAGCCTTCTTCAAGACATTAGAACAAACGATTGAAAGTATTATTGAAAATTACAATCTTAATCGCTAAAAAAAGCCGAAAAGTACTTGCAAGAGGACAAAAACTATGTTAGAATAGTTTTTGTTGTAACGGAAGGGTAGCGAAGAGGCTAAACGCGGCGGACTGTAAATCCGCTCCTTCGGGTTCGGGGGTTCGAATCCCTCCCCTTCCATTCTAAGAAAAGTCTTAGGTTGTACATTATTTTTGGGGTATAGCCAAGCGGTAAGGCAAGGGACTTTGACTCCCTCATGCGTTGGTTCGAATCCAGCTACCCCAGTCAAAGGTATCAAGTTTCGGCTTGACACCGTCAAAGATAAAAGTTGTTGTCGTTGCGGGTTACCTTGAGAAATATTATTGTTGTCAAAAGTTAGCACTAGCTAGCTTTTGTTGGAGGATTTTTTAGAATGAATGAATTTGAAGATTTGCTAAACAGTGTTAGCGAAGTAAACCCTGGTGATGTGGTCACTGCGGAAGTTTTAACTGTTGATAATGATCAAGCAAACGTTGTTATCGAAGGGACAGGTGTTGAAGGTGTCCTTACACTTCGTGAATTGACTAACGATCGTGATGCTGACATTAATGACTTTGTTAAAACTGGCGACACAGTTGAAGTTCTTGTTCTTCGTCAAGTTGTAGGTAAAGATACTGATACAGTTACTTTCCTTGTCTCTAAAAAACGCTTGGAAGCTCGCAAAGCTTGGGATAAACTTGTTGGTCGTGAAGGTGAAGTTGTTACTGTTAAAGGTACACGTGCTGTTAAAGGTGGTCTTTCAGTTGAATTTGAAGGACTTCGCGGATTTATCCCAGCTTCAATGATTGATACTCGTTTTGTACGTAATACCGAAAAATTTGTTGGTCAAGAGTTCGAAGCTAAAATTAAAGAAGTTGTTCCAGCTGAAAACCGCTTCATCCTTTCACGTCGTGAAGTTGTTGAAGAAAAAGCTGCTGCTGCTCGTAACGAAGTATTCTCTAATCTTGAAGAGGGTGCAATTGTTAAGGGTAAAGTTGCTCGCTTGACAAGTTTTGGTGCTTTCATCGACCTTGGTGGTGTTGACGGACTTGTTCACGTGACTGAGTTGTCTCACGAACGTAACGTGTCACCTAAATCAGTTGTTTCTGTTGGTGAAGAAGTTGAAGTTAAAGTTCTTTCAATCGACGAAGAAGCAGGTCGTGTATCACTTTCACTTAAAGCTACTACACCTGGACCATGGGATGGTGTAGAACAAAAACTTACTACTGGTGATGTTGTTGAAGGTAAAGTTAAACGTTTGACTGACTTTGGTGCTTTCGTTGAGGTATTACCTGGTATCGATGGACTTGTTCATATCTCACAAATTTCACACAAGCGTGTTGAAAATCCAAAAGATGTCCTTTCAGTAGGTCAAGAAGTTAATGTAAAAGTTCTTGACGTTAACGCAGCTGCAGAACGTATATCACTTTCTATCAAAGCTCTTGAAGAACGTCCAGCACAAGCTGAAAACGAAGAAAAACGTCAATCTCGTCCACGTCGTCCAAAACGTGAAGCTAAACGTGATTACGAACTTCCAGAAACTCAAACTGGATTCTCAATGGCTGACTTGTTTGGCGATATTGAATTATAATAATAAATTAGAAAAGACTTGTTTAATAGGTCTTTTCTTTTTACTTTGATGTGGTATAATATAATAAGTTGCCACTCTTAGTGTAATGGATATCACGCAAGATTCCGGTTCTTGAAATAGGGGTTCGATTCCCTTAGGGTGGAGAGTTATAGTATACTTAAAAAGCCTTGAAATCAAGGCTTTTTAAGTATACAAATGTATTTATTTGGAAGATTTTTAGACTTATTTAAAGGCATTTTCCGAAAAAATATTAGAGTACTGTTGTTATAATTTTTATGTGTGAATTGGTCATAATTTTTTTGATTAACTATTATTTTGATTGTGAGATTTTATAGTTTGATTTTCTATATAATAAAAAGTCTGAGAAAACATCTCAGACTTTTTATTATACTAGTGCTACTTTAGAATGATTTGAGCAACAATTGGACTAATAATAACATATACGATTCCAGTCACACCAATGGCGAGACCAGCCATTGCACCTTCGACATGACCATATTTTAAGGCGGTCCCTGTTCCGATAGCGTGTCCTGTACCACCTAGGCTTAACCCAATCGCTACAGGGTCATCGATTTTTAAAAGTTTTAGAAAAACTGGACCAAGAACACTAGTTAAAATTCCAGTAATGACAACAACGACAAGGGTAACTGTTGTAATTCCACCCATTTTGTCGATAATTCCAACTGCCATAGCAGTTGTTACAGATTTTGGAAATAAAGAAACAGCTAAGAGGTATTTAATTCCAAAAGCTTTAGCGATAAGTGCTGTGAATGTAGTGTTAACAATACAAGCGATTAAAATGCCTGATAGAATGCTTCTGATGTGATGTTTCATTAGGTGGAATGACCGATAAAGCGGTATTCCAAGTGCGACAGTTGAAGGAACGATAAGCATGTTGAGGTAGCTACCTCCAACGTAATAGTCGGTATACGAAATATTACTTATTTTTAGAAAGGTGATAATGAAAAAAGTCGCTAGAAGTAATGGTGTTGTAATTGGATGTGGAAAACGTCTAAAAATTAGCATTCCCATTAAATATGCAAGAATCGACACCATTATACCAAAGATTGGACTTGTAATAACCTCATTCATGACGGACTCCTTTATCGACGTAATCTCCTTCAAAATGTTTTTTGATCAATTGCACAACAAAACCGATAACGGCAACATTTAGGAAAATAGCACCTAAAATAATGATAGTGATAGGAAGTAAATAATTCTTAATATCGTTAAATTTTTCCATAATTCCGACAGCTGCGGGCAAAAAAAGAATGGTCATATTATTCAATAAAAAATTTCCGACAACGTCGATGTGTCTAAGGCGGATAAGTTTAAATTCGAGCGCAAGAAAAAGTAGCACTAGCCCAATAATGCTACCAGGAACGGGTAAATGCAACAAATTTGAAATTGCCTCTCCAATGAATGAAAAGACCAGAATAATCATAAATTGAACGTATAACTTCATTAGTAAACTCCTTCGTTATAAGTCTACTACTATGTTGGAATTTTTCAAGGTTATTGAAACGTTTACATGAAATTTTCATGTAAATATGATGAATGTTATTGTGCTAGCAAAAGTAATCTGAAGCTAATTTAGAAATAAAAGTAGGGCAACTCAAATCACCCTAACCTTGAATTTAATGTAAAATTATTTTGATAAGATCGCCACCAAAAATCCAAATATAACTATACGAAAGAATGGAGATTGGTTTTGTGAGCATGATAATTAAAATAAAACGCTTTAGAGAAATACGTGTCAGTCCAGTAATCATCACCAATACATCAGCAGGAGATATCGGTGACAACATACAAAGGATAAAAAATGTCTCAAATCCCTTTGTTTCAAGTCTTGCTTCGTATTTGTAAAAAGTTTTTTCATTAACAAATAGCAAAATAAATTTTCTTCCATAGATACGGACGAGCAAGAAGAGGATAATACTTCCAATGATAATTCCAAGATAATTGTACAAAAAACCGAGCCAAGGATCGAAAATAAGGAAGCCAGCTACGGTTGTTACACCACCAGGAATAATTGGGAAAACAACTTGAAAAATTTGAACTAAAACAAAAATTAACGGTCCCCAGAATTGGTGACGGTGGACAAAATCTTTCAAGGCGTTGCTATCATTTAAAATCCCTAATCGGTAAAACCAAACCACTAAAGCTAAAGTACCAATCAAGGCTAAAATTCCTAAAAACTGGATTAGTCGCTGAAAAAACACATAGCGCTTAGATATTTTCGTTTTCATAATTTTATCATATCATAAGTGATGTTTTTTTGCTATTTTAAACTTTATCTGTTATAATAGTCGAAGTGGTTTTCCGCTATTTATAATATCTGGGGTCGTTACGGATTCGACAGGCATTATGAGGTACATTTTGCGACTCATCGGCAGATGTAAAATTGCCAGTTAAATATAACTGCAAAAAATACAAATTCTTACGCTGTAGCTGCCTAAAAACCAGCTCGCGTGATCTCTACAGAATTGCTTGTGTTTTGCTAGAGGTTTCATTGATTAACAAGCTACATTTGGTTATTGTCTAGCTGACCAAAAAGAGATTAATAGACTCGCTTAATCTAGGTTTGAGTTATGTATCGAGCTTAAGTTAAATAAAAAACATAACCTATGGTTGTAGACAAATGTATTGGCAGGTGTTTGGACGTGGGTTCGACTCCCACCGGCTCCATCAAAGCTTTTCATAGTTTAGTAAAGTTTTCCAAAACGTTGATATATCAACGTTTTTTATTTTTGTGTTTTGCCTAGTTTTGCTTTTCACCCAGATACAAAAACAGACCAAATTGGTCTGTTCAGACTGGCTGATATTTCTATTGAATGTTTAGCTTGTTTTTCAATAGATAGTTAGTCGAAAAGTAAAATACAATTCCTTCGATAAGACATTCAATCCCAGAATAAATAAAAAGATTAATACTAATATCAAATGTGTCTTTTGTGAGTTGACCACTAATCGTTTCAGATAAAATAATGACTATAATAGCAATAGTAAAGTAAGCAACAAAACTCATGAGCACGCGTCTATCTGTAAATAATTGTCCAACAGCAATAGAAAGATAAATCATTAAAATACCTGAAAGACTTGATAGAATGAAACAAATGAAAATAATTAGCCATTCAGTTGGTGTAAAAAGAGATGCAAAGTAAGGAAGAGCCATTAAAAATTTTCCTACACCAGAGATTGGTAAAATGAGAAATGTAATTCCAATTGCTAAAATAATTGCATTGAACACAGTCCATATAAGAGAAGCAAGGAGTTTTGATAAGATAAGTTGATGAGATGAAACAGGTAATGTTAGTGTCAGATACCCTTCGCGCCCAAAGACGTTTTTATAAAATCGGCGAATAATAATGACAAAGGTTGCAATCCAAGCGCCGGCAACTAGAATACCAAAGATTAAACTTAGAATAATTGGGATAAGTTGAGTGAAGTGTGTTGAACTGATTTCAGAACGAGTCTGAGCATATGTTTCAAGAGATTTTATACTAAAGCCAAGAAAAAACGAAATGGCAATGACTGAGGCATTGAGAGCAAAGTACCATTTGCCAACAGATTTTAGCTCATATTTTAAAAGTTTTGAAAACATAATTTCCCCCTAAGCTTTATATTTTTCACGAAAGAGTGAGTCGATTGATTTACTATATTCTTCACGAATATCATCGGTATTTCCTTGTAAAATAACTTTTCCTTCTTTGAGGAAAACGATTTCATCAAGGATTGGTTCGATTTCAGCAATTAGATGTGTTGAGATAATCACTGAAGCATCTTCACGATAATTATTAATAATTGTGCGTAGGATGTATTCTCGAGCTGCTGGATCAACACCACCAATTGGTTCATCAAGAATGTAGAGCTTAGCTTGCCGGCTCATAACTAAAATAAGTTGAACTTTTTCTTTGTTTCCTTTAGATAGATTTTTGAGTTGTTCATTGGGATTAAGATCTAAATCGTCTAAGAGATGTTCAGCTTGTTCACGCGAGAAATCGGTATAAAAATCCTCGAATAATGTTAAGGTATCCTTGATTTTCATATTTTCTCTCAAATAAGAGGTATCAGGTAAATATGAAACAATTTTTTTCGTTTCCACGGAAGGGCGATAACCGTCAATGACAATGTCTCCAGTGGTTGGCTGAAGAAGGCCATTTATTAATTTGATGAGTGTTGTTTTCCCACTACCGTTTGGACCTAGTAAACCAATAATTTTACCCGTAGGAAGGTTGAGTGTAATATCGTCAATAGCCACATGCTTTTTGTATTTTTTGGTAACATGATGCAGTTGAAGCAGTTGTGTCATCCTAATTCTTCTCCTTAATATAAGATTCTAATACTGATGTGATGTCGTTGATTTGAAAACCCATTTTTTGCATATTATTAACAAAAGATTCGAGTTCAGCCTCAGCAACTTCGCGACGTTTTTGCATAATAAGATCTGTATCTTCTGTTACAAAACGCCCTGATGTTCGTTGAGAGTAAACCATACCTTCTCGCTCGAGTTCTGAAAAAGCACGTTGCATGGTGTTAGGATTGACACCAGCTTCTTCAGCAAGTTCACGGACAGTTGGAAGTTGGTCACCATTTTTTATTTCTTGACTGATAATTTGCATTTTAATATGCTGTGCAATTTGAACATAAATAGGTGATTTTTCATCAAATTTCCAGGACATACCATACCCCTTTCTATTAATTTTCAAAGAAGTCTTGTACTATATAAATAGTACAGAAATAAATTTGAAAAGTCAAGGAAACTATCATCTTTATTTCCTATTTATATTAAAAACTAAATTAAATATTATTTTAGTGTATAATGGAACTAAGTTAATTAACCCGAAAGGAGCATTTTTATGTTTGCCCAGTTAGACACGAAAACTGTCTATTCTTTTATGGATAGCTTGATTGACTTAGAGGGGTATGTTAAAGCGGCTAAATCTTTAGGTTATCAAACAGTTGGAATTATGGACAAGGATAATCTTTACGCAGCTTTTCATTTTATTGAAGAGGCTAAAAAACAATCCTTGCAGCCTGTTGTTGGGTTAGAGTTATCTTTTGCCGTTGAGGAGACACTATCGTTAAAACTCTACCTACTTGCGCAAGATACAACCGGTTATAAAAATTTGATGAAGATTTCGAGTAAACAGATGTCTTCAGGCATTCAGCTAGGCGAACTCTTTAATTATTTAACTGGTGTAGCCATAGTAGTGCCTTATTTCGAGGAATTAGAGGCATTGTCGCTTCCTTTTGATTACTACATTGGGGTTGATGTTAATTCGCCTCAAAAAGCATATGAAAAGCCAATTTTTCCACTTTATACGGTTCGTTATTTTGAAACTAATGAGGTGGAAGCTCTTCACATGCTACACGCTATTCGTGATAATATTAGCTTAAAAGATGCGCCGCCTGCACCTCAAGGACAAAATCTGTTAGCTTGTGATATTTTGACACAAGCGTTTAGAGAGACATTTCCGCAAGCGTTAGAAAATCAGGAAAAGCTTATATCAAACATTCATTATGAGTTTGACACAGATTTAAAATTGCCAAGATTTAATCGTCAAAAGCTAGCACAGGAAGAATTGATTGAACGAACAGAAGCGGGATTGCGAGCTAAAAATTTGTGGCTGCCAGCTTATCAGGAGCGTTTAGAGAAAGAACTATCAATCATCCATAAAATGGGCTTCGATGATTATTTCTTAATTGTCTGGGACTTGTTGCGTTTTGGTCGAAGTCATGGTTATTATATGGGAATGGGACGTGGTTCAGCTGCAGGGAGCTTGGTTTCTTACGCCCTTGATATTACGGGGATTGACCCAGTCAAAAATAACTTACTTTTTGAACGTTTCTTAAATGAAGAACGTTATAGCATGCCAGATATTGATATTGACTTACCAGATGTGTATCGTAGCGAGTTTCTTCATTATGTACGTGACCGTTACGGAAGTTTACATTCAGCGCAGATTGTGACGTTTTCAACCTTTGGAGCAAAACAAGCCATTCGTGATGTTTTTAAACGGTTTGGAGCTCCTGAACATGAGTTGACAAATATCACGAAAAAAATCAGTTTCAGAGATACTTTAACATCGGTTTACGACAAAAATCTTTCTTTTCGTCAGATTATTAATTCCAAAATTGAATACCAAAAAGCATTTGCAATTGCAAAACGTATTGAAGGCAATCCACGTCAGACCTCTATCCACGCGGCAGGGGTTGTTATGAGCGATGATAATTTAACAGAACACATTCCGTTAAAAGCTGGCGAAGACATGATGATTACCCAGTATGATGCTCAAGCGGTTGAGGCAAACGGTCTTTTGAAAATGGACTTTCTTGGCTTGCGTAATTTGACATTTGTTCAACGTATGCAAGAAAAAGTTGCTAAAGACTACGGAGTTACTATTGACATTAAATCAATAGATTTAGAGGATAAAAAGACTTTAGAATTATTTGCGGCTGGAAAGACTAAGGGAATCTTCCAGTTTGAACAGGCTGGAGCAATTAATCTTTTGAAACGTATTCAACCATGCCGATTTGAAGATATTGTTGCAACAACTAGTTTAAACCGACCAGGTGCTAGTGATTATACTGAGAACTTCATTAAACGTCGTTTTGGGCAAGAAGAAGTGGATTTGATTGATCCATTAGTAGCATCGATTTTAGAACCAACCTACGGTATCATGCTTTATCAAGAGCAGGTCATGCAAATTGCTCAAATTTATGCAGGCTTTACCCTTGGAAAAGCGGATTTGTTACGCCGTGCCATGTCTAAGAAAAAGGTTGATGATATGCAAAAAATGGAAAGTGATTTCTTAGAAGGAGCGCAACAATTAGGGCGTCCGCTTGAAGCGGCAAAGGATTTATTTAGCCGTATGGCAAAGTTTGCTGGATATGGTTTTAATAGAAGCCACGCTTTTGCCTATTCAGCTTTAGCTTTTCAACTTGCTTATTTTAAGGCCCATTATCCTGCTGTTTTTTACGATATCATGTTGAATTATTCTAGCGCTGACTATATTACAGATGCTCTAGATTCACAATTTAAAGTTAAAAAAATCGATATCAATACCGTTCCTTACAACAATAAAATTTCAGATGGATACATTTACCTTGGTTTAAAAAATCTAAGAGGTGTTCCACGTGATTTATGCTACTGGATTATCGAAAATCGCCCGTTTAATAGCATTGAGGATTTCTTAACACGATTGCCAGAGAATTATCAAAAAATGGATATGATTACACCTTTGGTAGAAGTTGGTGCCTTTGACAAATTTGACAGAAATCGCCGAAAAATCATTGAAAACCTAGAGCCCCTTTTTATCTTTGTCAATGAGCTTGGTAGTCTATTTGCGGATACATCTTATAGTTGGATTGAGACCGAAGATTATCCAAATGCTGAAAAATACCGTTTAGAGCAGAGTTTGTTAGGCGTAGGAATTAGCCCACATCCACTATTAGAAATCGCAAGACAATCCACAAAAGGTTTTACAGCACTAGCAGATTTGCAAGAAAACACCGAAGCAACCATCTTGGTAGAACTTAATCAGATTCGTGTCATCAGGACAAAAACGAAAGGTGAGCAAATGGCATTTTTGAGTGTTACAGATACTCAGAAAAAATTCGATGTTACTTTGTTTCCAGAAACCTTTGTGCGTTTCAAAGATAAGCTTCAAGAAGGAAGATTTTATTATTTTACTGGAAAAATTCAGAATCGAAATAACCACTTGCAGATGATTTTAAATCACATTCAAGAGGCAAGTAGTGAACGATTATGGCTCTTACTTCCAAATCATCTCCACGATAATGAGATTTCTGAGATATTATCACAATATCCTGGAAACATTCCAGTGATTTTACACTATCAAGATAGTAAGCAAACATTGCAAAGTCAAAGACATCTGGTTCAAAGGACAACTGAGCTTATTGAAGCATTATCAAGCTATACTTTGAAAACGATTTATCAATAAAAATTAAATAAAGTGAAGCTTTTTACAAAGTAATGTGCTATAATAAGAACGTTAGATTAATAGAAGGAGTATTAGCAAAATGAAACGTATTGCTGTTTTAACTAGTGGCGGCGACGCTCCTGGTATGAATGCTGCTGTTCGTGCAGTTGTTCGTAAAGCAATTAAAGAAGGAATGGAAGTTTTCGGAATCAACCGTGGCTATGCTGGTATGGTTGAAGGCGATATCTTCCCATTGGATGCTCAAAGTGTGTCAAATACCTTGTCACATGGTGGGACATTCCTTCAATCTGCTCGTTATCCTGAGTTTGCAACTCTTGAAGGACAATTAGCAGGTATCGAACAACTTAAAAAACACGGTATTGAAGGTGTCGTTGTTATCGGTGGTGATGGTTCTTATCATGGTGCTATGCGCTTGACTGAACATGGTTTTCCAGCTGTCGGTATTCCAGGTACAATTGATAACGATATCGCTGGTACAGATTATACTATTGGCTTTGACACAGCTGTTAACACAGCTATGGAAGCTCTTGATAAAATCCGTGATACATCATTCAGTCACAAACGTACTTTCGTTGTCGAAGTAATGGGACGTAACGCTGGTGATATCGCTCTTTGGTCTGGTATTGCTGCAGGTGCTGACCAAATCATCATCCCTGAAGAAAAATACGACATTAAAGACGTTGTTGCAAAAGTTAAAGATGGTTATGAAAACAAAGGTAAAGAACGTCACCTTATCGTTCTTGCTGAAGGTGTTATGCATGCCGAAAAATTCGCTGAATTGATGAAAGAAGCTGGAGATACTAGTGACCTTCGTGCTACAAACCTTGGTCACATCCTTCGTGGTGGTGCTCCATCACCTCGTGATCGTGTTCTTGCTTCTTGGATGGGGGCACACGCCGTTGAACTTCTTCTTGAAGGACGCGGTGGACTTGCTGTTGGTATCCACAACGAAGAATTGGTAGAAAGCCCAATCCTTGGAACAAAAGAAGAAGGTGCTTTGTTCTCATTGGCAGAAGATGGAAGCATTATTGTCAACATGCCTCACAAAGCACGCCTTGACTTTGCTAAATTAAACCGTGACATTGCTCACTTATAGTATTGTATTTATAGATTAAAAATTATTATTGTTATTAAAAGTCGTTAAATCGACGAAAAATAAAGGGAGTTTCATATTATCATGAATAAACGCGTAAAAATCGTTGCAACACTTGGTCCTGCGGTAGAACTCCGCGGTGGTAAAAAATTCGGCGAAGCTGGATATTGGGGTGAAAGCCTTGATGTTGAAGCATCAGCTCAAAAAATCGCTGAATTGATTAAAGAAGGTGCGAACGTCTTCCGTTTCAACTTCTCACACGGTGACCACGCAGAACAAGGTGACCGTATGGCAACTGTACGTCGTGCAGAAGAAATTGCTGGTCAAAAAGTTGGTTTCCTTCTTGACACTAAAGGTCCAGAAATCCGTACTGAACTTTTTGAAGGTGACGCTAAAGAGTATTCATACAAAACTGGTGAAAAAATCCGTGTTGCTACTAAACAAGGTATCAAATCAACTCGTGAAGTTATTGCATTGAACGTTGCTGGCGCTCTTGACATCTACGATGATGTTGAAGTTGGTAAACAAGTTCTTGTTGATGATGGTAAACTTGGTCTTCGTGTTATTGCTAAAGATGATGCAACTCGTGAATTCGAAGTTGAAGTTGAAAACGATGGTGTCATCGCTAAGCAAAAAGGTGTAAACATTCCTTACACTAAAATCCCATTCCCAGCTCTTGCTGATCGTGACAACGCTGATATCCGTTTCGGTCTTGAACAAGGTCTTAACTTTATCGCTATCTCATTCGTACGTACTGCAAAAGACGTTAACGAAGTTCGTGCTATCTGTGAAGAAACTGGTAACGGACACGTTCGTTTGTTTGCTAAAATCGAAAACCAACAAGGTATTGACAACATTGATGAAATCATCGAAGCTGCTGACGGTATCATGATTGCTCGTGGTGATATGGGTATTGAAGTACCATTCGAAATGGTTCCAGTTTACCAAAAAATGATTATCACTAAAGTTAATGCAGCTGGTAAAGCAGTTATCACAGCAACTAACATGCTTGAATCAATGACTGACAAACCACGTGCTACTCGTTCTGAAGTATCTGACGTATTCAACGCTGTTATCGATGGTACTGATGCAACTATGCTTTCAGGTGAATCTGCAAATGGTAAATACCCAGTTGAAGCTGTTCGTGCAATGGCTACAATCGATAAAAATGCTCAAACTCTTCTTAACGAATACGGACGTCTTGATTCAACATCATTCGCTCGTACTTCTAAAACAGAAGTTGTGGCTTCAGCAGTTAAAGATGCAACAAGCTCAATGGATATTAAACTTGTCGTAGCTCTTACTGAATCTGGTAATACTGCTCGTCTTATCTCTAAATACCGTCCAGATGCTGACATCTTGGCTGTAACATTTGACGAAAAAACTCAAAAATCACTTATGATTAACTGGGGTGTTATTCCGGTTGTAACTGAAAAACCTGCATCAACTGATGACATGTTTGAAGTTGCTGAAAAAGCTGCCCTTGAATCAGGATTAGTTCAATCAGGTGATAACATCGTTATCGTCGCTGGTGTTCCAGTTGGTTCAGGTGGTACAAACACAATGCGTATCCGCACTGTAAAATAATTAAATAATGGAAAAGCCTATCATATCAAGCTTTATCGCGTGTGATAGGGCTTTTTTTATGTTGTGGGGCATTTTTGTGGCATACTACAGACATAATTCATCTATTACATCAACAATTTTATCTTTCATCTTGTTTGTGGGGTGCAAAATCTTTCTTTGTATTGAAGTCTATTTGATTTTGAAAGTAAGTATCCATATCTTTCCAATCTAATCTGAAAATTTTTCTTTTTTCTAAATTATTTCACTTACTCTATATAGGCTGTTATGTTTACGTGTTAGCGGTTTTTTCTTGATTTTCGGATGAAATGACCTACTTTTTTTATACAATGAAAAATGATATAATAGAACAAAGAATAGGAGAAATTATGGTAAAGCGCGATTTTATTCGAAATATTATTATAGCTTTGATAGCTATTTTGGCGATATTCTTGCTGAGGATTTTTGTTTTTTCAACATTTAAAGTTCATGAGGATGCGGCTAATTCGTATTTGTCGAATGGGGATGTTGTAGTTGTCAATCGTAATCGGACTCCTCAATACAAGGATTTTATTGTTTATGAAGTTGATGGTACTTTTTATATTAGTCGTGTTATTGCGACTGCTGGTGAAAGTGCGACAGTTATGGACGATATCCTGTATATTGATAACGAAGTTCAAGAAGAGCCATACATTAGCCAAATTAAGTCTGAATATCTATCGACATCGGATAATCAACAAGCCTTTACATCTGATTTTTCCGTTAATACTATCACGAATAATAAATATAGCGAAGTGCCTAAGGGAAGTTATCTGGTATTAAACGATGATCGTCAGAATACAAATGATAGTCGTACGTTTGGTCTGATTAAAGAAAGTCAGATACGCGGTGTCGTTACGTTTAAACTATTACCACTGAGTAAATTTGGCTTCATCACAACAGAGTAGCAGTAGCTGCTCTGTTTTTTATGAGATATACCAATCGATAATCGGTATATATAAAACTATACCAATTTAATTGTTGACAATATAAAAACAAAGTTATATACTGATATTGTTGGGTTTTATAGAGTCTTCATTAGACTATACCAATTTAAAAAATAAGAAAGAATTAGCAAGTAAAGTCTTGTTAAAGGTGAGAATTATGTGTGGTATTGTTGGTGTTGTAGGAAATAAAAATGCAACAGACATTTTGATGCAAGGTCTTGAAAAGCTCGAATATCGTGGTTATGATTCTGCTGGAATTTACGTGACTAATGGTACAGATCAAGGACGTTTGATTAAATCTGTTGGACGCATTTCAGATCTTCGTGCTAAAATTGGCATTGATGTGGCAGGATATACAGGTATTGGTCACACACGTTGGGCAACTCATGGTCAAGCAACAGAGACAAATGCTCACCCACATACATCAGAAACAGGACGTTTTGTCTTGGTTCATAATGGTGTCATTGAAAACTATTTGCAAATTAAAGAAACATATCTTTCAGAACATCATTTGAAAGGTGAAACAGATACAGAAATTGTTGTTCATTTAGTTGGACAATTCGTTTCAGAAGGTTTATCAGTTCTTGAAGCTTTCAAGAAAGCTTTAACTATCATCGAAGGTTCATACGCTTTTGCACTTGTTGATTCAGAAGATGCAGATACGATTTATGTTGCTAAAAATAAATCCCCGCTTTTGATTGGTTTAGGTGATGGTTACAACATGGTATGTTCGGATGCGATGGCAATGATTCGTGAAACAAGTGAATTTATGGAAATTCATGATAAAGAATTGGTTGTCTTGACTAAAGATTCTGCGACAGTTACTGATTACGAAGGTAATGAAATTGAACGCGAATCATACATAGCTGAGCTTGATTTGTCAGATATTGGTAAAGGAACTTACCCTTACTATATGTTGAAAGAAATCGACGAACAACCAACTGTTATGCGTAAATTGATTAATAATTACTCAGATAGCGAAGGAAATATGGTTGTTGAACCTGATATTGTTAAGACAGTACAAGAGGCTGATCGTATTTATATCTTGGCAGCAGGAACTTCTTATAATGCTGGTTTTGCATCAAAAGCAATGCTTGAAAAATTGACAGATACGCCAGTTGAACTTGGAATTGCTTCAGAATGGGGCTACAATATGCCACTTTTGAGCAAGAAACCAATGTTTATCTTGCTTAGCCAATCAGGTGAAACGGCTGACAGTCGTCAAGTTTTGGTAAAAGCAAATCAAATGGGTATTCCAAGTTTGACAGTTACTAATGTTCCTTGCTCAACGTTATCACGTGAAGCAACTTATACAATGCTTTTACACGCTGGTCCTGAAATTGCCGTTGCATCAACTAAAGCTTACACAGCACAAATTGCTGCTTTAGCCTTTTTGGCTAAGGCTGTCGGTGAAGCAAACGGCAAAAAAGAAGCGCTTGAGTTTGACTTGGTACATGAATTATCTATCGTTGCACAATCTATCGAAGCAACGTTGTCAGAAAAAGATATGATTGCTGAAAAAGTGGAAGCACTGCTTAAAACAACTCGCAATGCTTTCTACATTGGTCGTGGCAATGATTACTATGTTGCGATGGAAGCAAGTTTGAAATTAAAAGAAATTTCTTACATTCAATGTGAAGGATTTGCTGCAGGAGAATTAAAACACGGTACAATTTCATTGATTGAAGATGGCACACCAGTTCTTGGTTTGATTTCATCAAGCGAAGCGATTGCTAGTCACACACGTGGTAATATTCAAGAGGTTTCTGCGCGTGGTGCAAATGTATTGACAGTCGTTGAAGAAGAATTGGCTAAACCAGGGGATGATATTGTTGTTAACCAAGTTCATCCATATTTAACAAGCATTTCAATGGTAATTCCAACACAACTCATTGCTTACTTTGCTTCTCTACAACGTGGTCTTGACGTTGATAAACCACGTAACTTGGCAAAAGCGGTTACTGTTGAATAATCTCTTGTCAAATAGTAATTTCTAGGGTAAAATGAGTAATGTAACTTTTTTGAAGTCGGAAATAAAAGTTATAGCTATTTTTGATAAGGAGAAATGATGTCTTTACCAAATTGTCCACAATGTAACTCTGAGTATGTTTACGAAGATGGTTTATTACTAGTTTGCCCAGAGTGCGCTTATGAATGGAATCCAAGCGATTCAGTTGAAGAAGAAGGCTTGGTTGTTCTTGATAGCAACGGTACACGTCTTGCTGACGGAGATAGCATTACTATCGTGAAAAATCTAAAAGTAAAAGGTGCACCAAAAGACCTTAAACAAGGTACCCGTGTGAAAAACATTCGTCTTGTTGAAGGTGACCACAACATTGATTGTAAAATTGATGGTTTTGGCGCAATGAAATTAAAATCAGAGTTTGTTAAAAAATTGTAATGATTGAAAGCTAGACGAGATGTCTAGTTTTTTAGTTTGATGACGATTTTTGGCAAAATTTTTAAGCATGGACTAGTCAGTAAATGTCTGTTATTTTTATACTTTTTATGTAAAAATATTCTCAGATATATTCAAACCGTCTGAAATTTTGGTATAATAGAAACAAATTCTATTTAGGAGATCACATGTCGTATATTTTACAAGTTCTGCCAAGCTTGTTAGATGGCGCTAAGGTAACTTTGCAAGTTTTCTGTATTGTTATTGTTTTGTCAATACCGTTTGGTGCTATCTTGGCTTTTTTGATGCAGATTAAATTCAAACCATTACAATGGTTGTTGACGTTATATGTTTGGATTATGCGTGGAACACCATTGCTATTACAATTAATTTTCTTCTACTACGTGTTACCGAGCGTTGGTATTGTAATGGATCGCTTGCCAGCAGCTATTTTAGCGTTCACGTTGAATTACGCAGCTTATTTTGCAGAAATTTTCCGCGGAGGTATTGCAGCCATTCCTAAAGGGCAATACGAAGCAGCTAAAGTTTTAAAACTAAATCAACTTCAAACGATTCATTATATTATCTTACCGCAAGTGTTCAAGATTGTTTTGCCAAGTGTTTTCAATGAAATCATTAATCTAGTTAAAGATTCATCATTGGTTTACGTTCTTGGTGTGGGCGATTTGTTGCTTGCAAGTAAAACCGCAGCAAATCGTGATGCCACATTAGCACCGATGTTTGTTGCTGGAGCAATTTACTTGTTAATGATTGGTGTGGTGACATTAATTTCAAAACAAACTGAAAAGAAATTTAATTACTATAAATAAGAGGTGACCAGATGTTAGAATTAAAAAATATTTCCAAACAATTTGGTCAAAAGAAGATTTTTGATCATTTTAATTTGACGATTGAAGATGGCAAAATTTTATCTCTCGTTGGTCCGTCAGGTGGTGGAAAGACAACCTTGCTACGTATGCTTGCTGGACTTGAAAAAATTGATTCTGGAGAAATTATTCATAATGGTGAAGTCGTTCCTATCGACCATCTAGAGATGCTTAATTTACTTGGTTTTGTTTTTCAAGATTTTCAGCTTTTCCCTCATTTATCTGTTTTAGATAATTTGACCTTATCGCCTGTAAAAACAATGGGAATGACAAAAGAAACAGCTAAAGAAAAAGCGGTTACCTTGCTTCAACGCCTGGGTCTTGGTGAATACGCTGATGCTTATCCGTATTCGTTGTCAGGTGGTCAAAAACAACGTGTGGCTTTGGCGCGTGCTATGATGATTGACCCACAAATTATTGGTTATGATGAGCCAACATCAGCACTTGACCCAGAATTGCGTCAAGAAGTTGAAAAGTTGATTTTACAAAATCGTGAAGCTGGCATGACTCAAATCGTTGTTACCCACGATTTAAAGTTTGCAGAAAGCATTTCAGATCATATTTTAAGAATTAATCCAAAATAAAGAAAGTTTTACTAGGTGAGTTTATGAAATTCAAAAAAGTTCTTGTGGGCGTTTTGGCGCTTGTATCAACGCTAACTTTGGCGGCTTGTAGTTCTTCATCATCTAAAAAAGCGACGAGTACTGACCAATGGGACACTTACGTCAAAAACGGTGAGATTACTATCGGGTTTGACAATACATTTGTTCCTATGGGGTATGAGGATGAGGACGGAAGTAATGTTGGTTTTGATATTGATTTGGCAAATGCCGTCTTTAAAGAATATGGTATTACCGTCAAATGGCAATCAATTAACTGGGATATGAAAGAAACCGAGTTAAATAACGGAACTATTGATTTAATTTGGAACGGTTATTCTATCACAGATGAGCGTTCTGAAAAGGTGCTCTTTACGGATCCATACATGGTTAATGAGCAGGTATTGGTAACTAAAAAATCGTCAGGCATTACAAGTTTTGCTGACATGAAAGACAAAGTTCTTGGTGCACAGTCAGGGTCATCTGGTTACGATGCGTTCACCTCACATCCAGAAGTGTTGAAGGACATTGTTTCTGGTGGCGATGCGACACAATACGAAACCTTCACACAAGCGCTTATCGATTTGAAAAATGACCGTATTGACGGTTTGTTGATTGATAAAGTTTACGCTAATTACTACCTTGAACAAGAAGGTGAACTTGATAACTACAATATCATTTCAAGTGAATTTGACGGTGAAGACTTTGCCGTCGGTGCTCGTAAAGCCGATAAGACACTTGTTAAGAAAATCAATCAAGCTTTTAAGAAGTTGTATCAAGACGGTACATTTCAAGAAATTTCAAACAAATGGTTTGGTGAAGATGTCGCAACAGACGACGTTAAAAACTAAACGAGGAATAGCAAAACTCTGAGGTTAGCCTCAGAGTTTTTGTTTATTATGATTTTGATAGATTTCTTGTTTAGTCAAAAGTCTAGAACAGCATATTTAGTCTTTTGCTTCAATATTAGAGTTATCGCTAATTGAGGTAATTTGGTGGAAAATAAGATGCCATTCTTCTTTACGACGCCAAATGCTGGTGTGTGATTTATGACCAAGCGTGTAAGTGATGAGTTTTGTTTTTTGGCTGATTGACGTCATTTGAAAATCATCAAAATTGCTCATGTAATGTTTTTTACGGGAAATCATTTCCTCTTTTGAATAAGTTTTTCCGTCATCGTCAATAAGTGTAAAACTATCAGCTAGCAGGTCTTCGTAGTCTGGAATTTTGGAAAGAATGATTTTTTCGTCTTTATAAAGTTTTTTATAAACATTTTCCCAAATTTCATCTTCAGGAATAGCAGCAGGTTCAACGTGAACGTCGGTATCATACACCGAAAATTCCTGACTGAGCAATGTTTCAATCTGTTCGGTAATTTCATGGCTTTCGTAAACAGAAAGGTCTGGATTCATTTCGACGACAATATCAAGGTAAATATTACTTCCGTATGAACGCCCACGTTGAGATTTAACAGCAGTTACTTTAGGAATTTTTAAAATGGCGTCCTTGTATTTTTTTAGCTCTTTTTCATCAAATCCGTCTGATAAGCTAAAGGCGCTTTCCATAAAAATGTCATAAGCCGTTTTCAAGATAAAATAGGTAATGACAATGGCGGCAAGTCTATCAATGATAACAAGATTGAAAGAAGCGGCAACAATAGCAACAGATGTACCAATAGAAGTGACCGCATCAGAAAGATTATCCTTTGCAGCAGCAACCAGAGCACTTGATTTCACCTTTTGTGATAGGCGTTTATTGTGAACATAAACACCATACATAATAATAGCTGAAATGACACCGACGATAGCTCCCTCTGGGTCAATGGCTGTGCTGCTTCCAGAAATGATTTTCTGAATTGTTTGAGACAGCACTTGGAAACCAACGATAAACATGATAAATGATGTAATCAAACTCGCTAAATCTTCAATTTTCCAATGCCCAAAACGATGTTCGGCATCTGCTGGCTTACTGGCTAAATGAAGTCCGATTAGCAGAGCAACATTTCCCAAAATATCAGATAAGTTGTTAAAACCATCGGCAATAAGTGATGATGAATTAAGCGTGTAACCTGCAATTAGCTTGGCGATAGAAATTGTAAGATACGCAATGATACTTACTATTGGACCACGTTTAGCTAACTGAAGATTTTCAGCTGGTGTTGGCATAAGCAATAACTCCTTTGAAAACGATAGTTATATCATAAAATCAATAATTGTTAAAATAAATATTACTCTCTATTATATCATTAGTTTAAGCTTGTCACAAAGAAAATATGATAAAATCAATTATTTAGCGTTGATAGCAAATTAAAAATCTGGAACAAATTCCAGACTTTTGATTAATGGTTATCAAAATAATGTTTTGTTTCTTTTATAATAATTGGTGAAAGTGCTAGTAAGGCAATCAAGTTCGGAATGGCCATAAGCCCGTTAACAATATCAGCGATAACCCAAATTGTTTCTAGGCTGATGTAACCACCCAAAGCAACCATAGCAACAAAGACAATACGATAAACCGGGATAGCTTTGACACCAAATAAGAACTCAAAACAACGTTCCCCATAGTAGCACCAACCAAGAATCGTTGTGAAAGCAAATAAAATCAAACTAATAGTTAAGGCATAAACACCGAAGTTTCCAAAGACAGATGAAAATGCTGATTGCGTGAGCGTTGCTCCATTCAAATTGCTTGACCAGCCACCAGTAACGATAATAGAAAGACCTGTTAAAGTACAAATAATAATGGTATCAATAAATGTTCCTGTCATAGAGACAAGTCCTTGTTCAACAGGTTCTTCCGTTTTAGCAGCAGCGGCGGCGATAGGTGCAGAACCAAGTCCAGATTCATTAGAGAAGATACCACGTGCAATCCCTGCTTGAATAGCTGTGACAACTGTTGCACCAGCAAAACCACCTATAGCAGCTTTTCCAGTAAATGCTGAGCGTAGAACTAATCCTAAACTTGGAACAATATTGTCAAAATGGAAGGCTAGGATTATAAGGGTTGTTAAGATGTAAATAATTGCCATAAAAGGAACAATCTTTTCAGCTACTTTAGAGATAGATTGAATGCCACCAAAGATGATAATACTAACCAACACAGCTAAAATGAGACTGATCACTTTAGGCGACCAACCAACGGTATTGTTAAGAGAGTCTGTAATAGAATTAACTTGTGTAAATGTCCCAGAACCAAAAAGTGCTACCATAACACCAAAGATAGAAAAAGCAATAGCGAGCGGTTTCCAATGTTTGCCCATTCCATTTACGATATAGTGCATGGGTCCGCCTGCGATGTCCCCGTTGGCATCTCGGGTACGGTATTTAATGGCAAGAACGCCTTCGGCATACTTGGTTGCCATACCGAAGAACGCAGCTATCCACATCCAAAATAACGCCCCAGGTCCACCTAACTTAATGGCAGTTGCAACTCCGACGATATTCCCGGTTCCGATGGTTGCTGCGAGAGCTGTTGCAAGAGCTGCAAAGCTTGAAATATCTCCTTGACCTTTAGCTTCAGCTGAAAAGATGAGTTTCAAGGCTTTTGAAAGGCGGAAAACCTGCAACAGACCTAAACGCGTAGAAAGGTAAATCCCAGTTCCGACAAGAAGAACAAGAAGGGGCGGTCCCCAGACAAGGCTGTCTAAAGACGATAGAAAATCATACATAAGTAAAAACTCCTAATAATCATAGCACTTAAATCACTGGTTAAAAGATAAAACCAATTGTTTAACTATTAACCACTAAATGAGTACTAGTCTTTATCTATTTTTCGTATTTTCAGAAAAAATAGAATCATTTCAACTTATTTATTATATAGAGAGAAACGCCGTTTGTCAAATTGTCATCTGAAAAGTCTATATCAATAAAGGATAGAGAAGGCTTGGTTAAGGGAGTTTACAAATCTTTGTCAGAACATAATCATCAAAAAGTTGAGCGAATGAAAAATGCTGTCTATTCACTAAATAAACCTACTGTTATTTAAAAATATATTTAAATAGTAAATCATAGCAACAATATTGTTATAGTATCATTTTTCAAGAACATAGTAATAGAAAACGCCTATATTTCTGGGTATAATACAAGAGTAAATCAAAATATGAGGTGACTATATATGACAAAACAATTTCCAGAAGGATTTTTATGGGGTGGTGCAACAGCTGCCAATCAATTTGAAGGAGCTTGGAATGTTGACGGACGCGGTCCAGCAACATCGGATACAGCGCGTGCCGTTGCTCCAGAAGAACGAAAATCAATGGGAAGTGAATTTAACTCGCCAATGACTCGTGCAAAATTGGATGCAGCTTTGAATGACAAAGAAGGGCTTTATCCAAAACGTTGGGGGGCTGATTTTTACCATCGTTATAAAGAAGATATCGCTCTTTATGCTGAAATGGGATTCAAGACTTTTCGTCTTTCTATTGCATGGTCGCGTATTTTTCCAAATGGTGATGATGCGACACCGAATGAAGCTGGTTTAGCTTTTTATGATAAGGTTTTTGATGAGCTTAATAAATACGGCATCGAGCCACTGGTTACTTTATCTCACTATGAATTTCCAATCCACTTGGTAACAGAATACGGTGGCTGGAAAAATCGTAAAGTGATTGATTTCTTTGTTCGTTATGCTGAAACTGTCTTTAATCGTTACAAAGATAAGGTCAAATATTGGTTGACATTTAATGAAATCAATATCATTGGTATGACTGGTTATTTATCAGGTGGGCTCTTGTTTGATGATGGCAAATTGGACCTACAAGATATGTATCAAGCAGCTCATCATCAGTTTATAGCATCAAGTTTGGCAACAAAAATCGGTCACGAGATTAATCCTGATTTCAAGATTGGGTGTATGTTAGCGCGTATGCAAGCCTATCCTGCGACTTGCAATCCAGAAGACGTCATGGAAGAAATCAAAAAAGACCATGAAAATCTATTCTTCTCTGATGTTCAAGTTCGCGGAAAATACCCAGCATATGCCAAACGTTTCTTTAAAGAAAATAATATCGAATTAGAAATCGCAGACGGTGACCTTGAAATTCTTGAAAAATATCCTGTTGATTTCATGTCATTCTCATATTATATGAGTTCAATTGCTCGTAAGCAAAAAACTGGCGACCAAACAGCAGGAAATCTTATCCTAAGTGAACCAAATCCATATCTTGAAGCTTCTGACTGGGGTTGGCAAATTGACCCTGTCGGACTCCGCATTACGCTTAACAATCTTTATGATCGTTACCAAGTACCACTTATGGTTGTTGAAAATGGTCTAGGTGCTCTTGATACAGTAGAAGAAGACGGTTCGATTCACGACCAATACCGTATTGATTATCTTCAATCACATGTCAAACAAATGTATGAAGCCATTGAGGACGGTGTTGATTTGATGGGATACACTTGGTGGGGTTGTACAGACCTTGTTTCGGCGTCAACTTCTGAAATGTCAAAACGCTATGGTTTTGTTTACGTTGATGCTGACGACCAAGGAAACGGTAGCTTTGACCGCTCGCGTAAAGATTCATTCTTCTTTTATAAAGATTTGATTGCAACACGTGGTGCTAATATTTTAAACGATTAATGATAATAAACTCAGTTGGGCTTTTTCAGCTGAGTTTATTTGCTAGGAAGGAAAATGATATAAATGGCAACAAAATTGTATTTGATGCGCCATGGCGAGACCTTATTTAATACACAAGGGCGGGTGCAGGGAGCTTGCGATTCGCCTCTAACAGATTTAGGTATTCAGCAAGCTCTTCTTGTCAAAGATTATTTTAATGAAAATAGCATTTGGTTTGATAGTGTTTATTCTTCAACGCAAGAACGAGCGACAGATACTGCTAAATTAGTATCTGGTCAATCACAAGTCACCCAATTAAAAGGCATCAAGGAGATGAACTTTGGTGAGTTTGAAGCTCAGCCTGAATTTCTTTTGCCTAAATTTAGAACAGGTGCTAATTCGTTTGAAGATTTGTTGGTGCCTTTTGGTGGCGAAGACATTGTAACTGTTGGTAAGCGGGCTTTGGACAGTATTCTTGAAGTGCTGGCAAACGATGATCATGCTGATAACATTTTAATGGTTAGCCATGGAGCAACGATGTGGGGTATTTGTCTGCAGCTCGGTATTCAATTTCCAGAGGGAGTTGGCTTTTCAAATTGTGCTATTTGTGAGTTCCAATATCATCAAGAACAGTTAGAGTTGCAAAAACTGATTTTACCAACCAAGGCATTTAAGACATATTCATTTGAAAGGGATTAAAAATGGTTAAAACTTTTTATGTAATGCGACATGGTCAAACGCGCTTTAATCTTCAAGGACGTATCCAAGGAGCTTGTGATTCTCCCTTGACTGAACTGGGAATTGAGCAAGCAAAGTCTGCTAGACAACATTTTAAAGAAGAGGGCATTACGTTTACACGTGTCTATTCTTCGACGCAGGAACGTGCTTGTGATACTGCTGAATTAGCAACGGGGCGTACGGATTATATTCGTTTGAAAGGACTAAAAGAAATGGATTTTGGTTCTTACGAAGCACACCAAGAATACCTCAATCCACCTTTACACCGTGAAGATGGTTCAGGTTACCGTGATTATTTTGTGGCTTATGGTGGCGAATCCAATGTTCAAGTTTATGAACGAATGGCTAAGACCATTCGTGAGGTTTTAGAGCAAAGTAGTGATGAAGACCAGCTCTTATTTGTCAGTCATGGTGCGGCAATAACCCAGTTTTACCGCCATGCTACGCTGAATCCGCCAGTTCCTAATAAACGTCTGGCAAACTGTGCCATTTTCAAAATGACTTATGACGGTAAGGATATTATGGTGCAATCAATCTATAATCCAATAGAAAAAGAGTATATTTTTGAAAGGAAAGAGAATGACTAAGACACTCTACTTAATGCGTCATGGAGAAACCTTGTTTAATCAACTTGGGTTGATTCAAGGCTGGTGTGATTCCCCCTTGACGACAAATGGCAAGCAGCAAGCTCAAGCAGCGCGTGATTATTTTCATACTCATCACATTACTTTTGATGAGCTTTATTGTTCGACCGCAGAACGTTGTTCTGATACTTTAGAAATTGTGAGCGGACGTGCAGATTATACACGACTCAAAGGCTTGAAAGAATTTAATTTTGGTCGAATGGAAGGAAAGCCAGAGTATTTACATCCGAATCGTGAACCCAATCAAAAGGGACATGGTGATTTCTTCCTAAAATATGACGGTGAAAGTGAAACGCAGGTAAGAGAACGGGTTAGTGATACTGTTTTTCGTCTAGTGTCGCAATCAGACGATGACGCAACGATTTTAGCAGTTAGCCATGCAGGTGCAATTATGAGCTTTTTTAGTGCTTTAAAATTAGAAAATCACCCTGAATTGCATTTTTCAAATTGTTGCATTTTTCATTACAGTATCACGGATGACACTTATGATTTAATTAGAATCATTGACCCCGTTAGTGGGCAAATTTATGATAAATAGTATTGTTAGCGAGGAATAGCAAAAAGCAGGTTAAAAGAAGTAGATATTTCGTTTTTTCGATAAATTTTGATATGATATAATGAAAGCAACTGAAAATTAGGAGCTGTTATGAAATTCGAGAAAAAACAAGTCTATTATGTTGTACTTGCCTTTGTCCTTTGTTATGCTATCCAAGCTTATTGGAGTAATGGTGCATCAATTGTCGGAACGATTTATAAGGCAAGCTTCCCCTTTTTAATTGGTGCTGGAATTGCCTATATTGTCAACATTGTCATGAGCTTATATGAGATGCTCTACACGCGCGTTATCAAAAATAGAATACTCTTGAAAGCCAAACGTGCGATTTCGATGATTTTGGCATACTTGACCTTTATTTTATTGATTAGCTGGCTTTTTTCGATTGTCCTGCCTGATTTGATTTCAAGCATCAATTCTTTGCTGAAGATTGATACGACCGGCGTTGCTAATTTTATTAAAGAAGTTAGTGATAATAAGGCTATCAAAGAATTACTTGATTATTTTGGAAATTCATCTGATATTACCTCAACCTTTTCAGAGTATAGTCAGCAAATTTTAAACCAAGTGTTGTCTGTTTTAACAGGGCTTTTGACGTCGGTTAGTACGATTGCTTCAACTGTTTTAACTGTTTTTGTTAGCTTGGTCTTTTCGATCTATGTTTTGGCAAGCAAAGAACAATTGGGGCGTCAATTTAATCTTTTGATTGATACCTATCTTGGCACATACGCTGAAAAAGTTCACTATGTCTTAGATATTCTACATCTACGTTTTCATGGTTTCTTTGTTGGTCAAACACTAGAAGCGATGATTTTGGGGAGCTTGACAGCAGCAGGAATGTTTCTATTTAGTTTCCCTTATGCGGCAACAATCGGTATTTTGGTTGCATTTACGGCGTTAATTCCTGTGATTGGTGCTTATATTGGAGCAACAATCGGGTTTATCTTAATTGCCACGCAATCCGTTTCGCAAGCGTTTCTCTTTTTAGTTTACTTGGTTGTTTTACAACAATTTGAAGGTAATATCATTTATCCACGTGTCGTTGGTGGTTCAATCGGATTACCAGGTATGTGGGTCTTAATGGCAATCACAATCGGTGGTGCTTTATGGGGTATCCTTGGAATGTTAGTAGCTGTACCTTTAGCAGCAAGTCTTTATCAAATCATTAAAGACAACGTTGCTAAGCGCCAACAAGCAAACTTAGATAACTGAGATAATATGGATACAATCAATTTACTCTTTTCAATCGATGATGGCTATGTTTCGCAATTTATGGTCACGCTATATTCGATTTATCAAAATAGTAGCAATCATAACTTAGCAGTTTATGTTTTACAAAAGCAATTGTTAAAAAAGAATGATGACATTTCGGAATTCTGTCAAAAATTAGGTGTTCGTTATACGCCTGTTGTGGTTGGTGAGGAAGCATTTGAAGATGCTCCGACGACAGACCGTTACCCTGAGACTATTTATTATCGCCTTTTGGCTCATGAATATTTGCCAAAGGAATTGGACAAGATTTTATATGTTGATGCGGATATTTTGTGTTTGAATGATGTTGTTCCCTTATATAAGCTGAATTTAGGCGATAAACTGTATGCTGCTGCTAGCCATACGTCAGATGGCAATATTTCAGAACTTGTTAATAAACTGCGTTTACGGAATTTTGAGGCAGAAGGGTATTTTAATTCTGGCGTCCTTTTGATGAATTTGGTTGCTATTCGTCAATCGGTACGCCGACAAGACATTTTAGATTATATTGAGCAAAATAATCATCTCTTGTTGTTGCCAGACCAAGACATCTTGAATGCCTTATATGGGCATCAAACCTTGCAAATTCCTGACCAAATTTATAATTACGATGCGCGATATAATATTCTCTATTATACTAGAAGTTCTGGTAAATGGAATTTAAATTGGGTTATTGAACATACGGTGTTTTTACATTTTTGTGGACGAGACAAGCCGTGGAAAAAAGATTACCGTGGACGTTATAGCGCTCTTTATAAACACTATCAACACTGCGCATTACGTTTAAAAAATAAGAAAAATCATTAGAAAAAGTACCTCGACTTACGAATAAATAAGTGGAGGTACTTTTTATTATGTATGCAATTGAAATGAAAGCAGATGCTATGTTGCCACGAGAACGCTTGAGAGACTTAGGGGCAGAGCATCTTAGCAATCAGGAACTATTATCTATTTTATTACGAACAGGAACAAAAGCAACCCCAGTTTTGGAAGTTGCCAATCAAATCTTGAAAAATTTAGATAGCTTAGCTGATTTTCAACACCTATCCCTGCAAGAATTGCAACAAATCAATGGTATTGGTTATGTTAAATCAATTGAAATCAAAGCAATGATTGAACTAGCAAAGCGCATTAGCAAGGCTGAATATATCCAAAAAGAACGCATTATGAGTAGCGAACGTCTAGCGCGTAAAATGATGTTAGAATTGAGTGACCAAAAACAAGAACATTTGGTGGCTATTTATCTGGATACGCAAAATCGAATCATTGAACAACGAACGATTTTTATCGGTTCTGTTCGCCGTTCGATTGCTGAACCACGTGAAATTCTCTATTATGCATGCAAAAATATGGCAACATCAGTTATTATTGTCCATAATCATCCGTCAGGCTCCCCAGAGCCAAGTGAGAACGATCTGCGATTTACTCAAAAAATGAAACGCTCTTGTGAAGATATTGGTATTATTTGCCTTGACCATATCGTCATTGGAAAATACCAATATTACAGCTTCCGAGAAGAAACAGATGTTTTGTAATGTCGTTCACTTTGAATTGCTAATGAGAAAGCAGTAGAAGAAAATCATTCATAAAATATATTCTAAAAAATAAATGGTAAGCAATAAAAAAGATACTTTCGTTTAGAGGAAAGTATCCAGAATGTTTTTGAAGCTAACTTGATAGTTTATTTATTTTGATTAGATTGATTCATGAAATACAGTAAAGTTTGCAACTCACTTGTTAAATCAACGTACTGAACGATGATACCTTTTGGAACATTGAGGTGAACAGGAGAGAAGCTCAAAATACCATGAATACCAGCATCAACCAGTATATCTGCGACTTCTTGAGCTTTTGAACTTGGAACAGTTAAAATAGCTGTTTCAATACCAGCTTCTTGCGCGTGTTTTTTTAGTGATGAGATACCATAGATAGGGATGCCATCTAATGTTTCATGTCCCACCATTTCATTGTCATCAGTATCAAAAGCCATTGAAATTTGCATTTTATTACGATCGTGGAAGCGATAGTGAAGCAAAGCTCGTCCAATATTTCCACAGCCAACAAGAAGAACGTTTGTTGTGGAATGGTCGTTTAAAATATCAGCAAAGAAATTCATCAATTTTTTGACATCATAGCCGAATCCTCGACGCCCTAGCTCGCCGAAATATGAAAAATCTCGACGTACGGTTGCAGAATCAATTCCCATAGCATCTGCGATTTGTTTAGAACTCGCTTTTTCGACATTATCTGTATTGAATCGCTTGAAAATACGATAATAAAGTGAGAGTCGTTTAGCTGTTGCTTTAGGAATAGATTTCTCAGTAGTCACAATATCATCTCCCTTTTACTTTTTAATACTATTGTATCAAAAAGTTTGTGAAAACAGAAACAAATTTAACGAAATAAGCGAAAAAACGACTTAAATTAACAAAAAATGTTAGATATTAAGTCGTTTTTAGAGTTAAAAGGGTTATTAAACACGTTTTTTTGTGAAAATATCGCGTTCCACAAGACTGTCCATTAAGAAATAAAATTTTTCTTGAAGGATTTTATTGTCCTCAGATTTGAAGATATTGACAAAACGCAGACCAGATTTATCAGTAATGCTGAGTTTAAAACCTGTCAAATCTTTGTTGATCGTAATTTTCAATGGGAAACCATCACCAGAATTAGGTACTTTTTCCAACAAGCGTGTCAATTCGTAGTTTCCAATACGATTTTGTGAAAATGTGGTATCACGAAGCGTGTATTTTTTGATGTTATCGCTAATAGCATAACTATAAAGACAGTTCTCTAAAGTAATTTCTTTTTCAAATGCCATCTTATTTTCCTACAATTTCTATTAGTTTTTGAGCGAGTTGTTGGATTTCGCTGATTGTATTAAGCTCTGAAAAGCTAATGCGAATAGATTCTGTTAAACGTGGAGAATCGTCACCATAAATGCTAGACAAAACATGACTTGGATCGACCGTTCCAGCAGTACAAGCAGAACCTGTTGAAACGGCAAAACCTGCTAAATCAAGTTGCGTTAAAAGAATGCCGTTGTTTTGATTTGGAAAACCGATGTTAAGAACATGCGGCATTTTATGTTGGCTTCCATTGATATAATAATCCAAACCAGAAATGCCATCAAGGAATGCTTGACGAAGTTCTTGAACTTGTTGATAATTTTCATATTTATGAGCAATGGCGTCAGACAAAGCTTGTGCTAAACCGGTAATACCAATCATATTTTCCGTACTAGCACGGCGTTTCTCTTCTTGTTCACCGCCATGAAGCAAGTTATCAAAATGCTGTGGTGTTGAGTAGAGAATACCGACACCTTTTGGTCCATGGAATTTATGAGCAGAAGCTGAAAGAAAATCAGCTTTGATTTCTTCAGGAAAGACATCAACTTTACCAACGGCTTGAACGGCATCAATATGGAATGCGGCTTGGTGATCTTGAAGAAGTTCTCCAATTTCTTTAACAGGAAGAAGATCACCAGTTTCGTTATTAGCAAACATGATGCTAACCAAAATAGTATCATCACGCAAAGCATCAGCAACTTGCTGTGCAGAAATATGACCATTTTCAGGTTTTAGATAAGTCACTTCAAAACCAAAGCGTTTTTCCAGGTATTCCATGGTGTGAAGAACGGAATGATGCTCAATAGCAGTAGTGACAAGGTGTTTTCCTTTAGCTTGATTAGCAAGGGCGTAACCTTTGATAGCAGTATTATTGCTTTCGGTTGCACCAGACGTAAAGATAATGCGGCGTGGATCAGTTTTTAAGGCTGAGGCAATCATTTGGCGGCTCGAGCGTAGGCGTTGGTTAGCTTGACGTCCAATGCCATGAATACTTGAGGGATTACCAAAATCGTTGATCATGACTTCTGTCATTGCATCAATAACAGAAGGTATGAGAGGAGTAGTAGCAGCATTATCGAGATATATCATATATTAGTTAATCCTTTGTAGCGTTATATGAGAATAATGGGCTGAGTGGTGATTTTTCGTGAATACGAATAATCGCGTCAGCAATTAATTTACTTGCTGAAAGATATTTAATATTTTTTGGCAAGCGTTCTTTAGTAGCGACAGAGTCAGTTACTAAAATTTCTTTAATAGGAGCAGTATCAAGGCTTTCAGCAGCACCGCCAGCAAATAAACCGTGACTTGCTACGGCATAGATTTCTGTTGCACCATCGCGTTCTACGATTTTAGCAGCTTCAGCAAATGTTTTACCTGTGTTCAAAATATCATCGATAAGGATAGCTTTTTTACCAGAAACTTCACCGATGATATAACCTTCTTCGCGGTGAGAATCGTCTTCTGCATAATCAATGATTGCGATTGGTGAATCAAGGTATTGTGCTAAGCTACGGGCACGTTTGATACCAGAGTTTTTAGGGCTAACAACGACAACATCTTCACCTTTTAGTCCTAATTCACAGTAGTATTGAGCAAAAAGTGGAACAGTAAAGAGGTTATCAACTGGAACATCAAAGAATCCCTGCACTTGAACAGCGTGAAGGTCAAGTGTTAATAGACGATCTACGCCCGCTTTAACCAACATGTTAGCAACAAGTTTTGCAGTAATTGGTTCACGTGATGCAGCAATACGGTCTTGACGTGAATAACCAAAATAAGGGATAACCACGTTAACTGTGTTTGCACTAGCACGTTTACAAGCATCAACCATAATCAAAAGTTCCCAAAGGTTGTCATTAACAGGGTAGCTAGTAGATTGGATGATGTAAATATCATCTCCACGAACTGTTTCTTCAATGTTAATCATGATTTCGCCGTCTGAAAACTTACGTGTTGACACTTTTCCAAGTGGGACACCAACTGTGTCCGCAATCTTTTGTGCAATCTCTACGTTAGAAGAAAGAGAAAAAAGCTTGAATTGTTTGTCGGCGTAATGTTCTGCCATGATATAAATAAACTCCTTTAAAATTAATACTTATATTCTATCAAAAAAAATGAAATAATTCAGCACTTTCTCATGAAAAAGCACCTTAAATTCGTTTTAGAGTCGCGCTGAATCGAGCGACTTTACTTTTAGCGTACTTGAAATCGATAGTATGCTCGGCTAAGAAGTTGTCAAAATCTTTCTTACCTTGTTCGGCATTTTCAACTTCCAATTCAAGTTCGTAGTCTTTAATACCAGCGTATTGGTTGCTATCAAGTGCCATTAGACCAATTTTAGTCATTGTTTCACGGCGTGTTGTTGTAAGACTGCCAAAGTTTTTAAGACTTGAGAGTTTAACCCCGTTCTCTTCGATAAGGTTTAGAAAATCAACATCTGGAAATTTTCCAGATTTGATGATTTCTTTAGCATCTGCAACACTCAAATTATAGTTATATTCTAAGTTGCCAACTTCTTTTGGAATTTTTAGTGTTATTTCTGCACGGTTGGGCAAGGTTCTAATACGTAACGACATACGATTAGCCTTCATATCAAAGTTTTCTGAGTCGAAGTAGTAGTTTGTCTGTGTGACTGGTGCTACGTGTGAAAACTGATTATTGAGACGATTAAATTCGTCTTTAGTGAGTAAGGTTTTGTACTCAATTTCAAGGTGTGTCATAAATAAATTTCCTTTTTTTCACCATTAGATTTATGGTATAATTAGTTTATTATATTAATTCTATACAAAAGTCAATTTTTTGACAAGGATTGGTCATGTCTTTCGTGACAGGTCCATTAGGAAGGAAATGTGATGGACTGGGAAAAATTTTTAGATCCTTACATACAGACAGTTGGGGAGTTGAAGATTAAACTACGTGGTATTCGTAAGCAGTTTCGTAAGCAAAATCGCCATTCTCCAATTGAATTTGTAACTGGTCGTGTAAAATCAGTTGAAAGTATCAAGGAAAAAATGGAACTTCGGGGGATTAAACCTGAAAATATTGCACAGGATTTGCAAGATATTGCAGGTGTTCGTGTTATGGTTCAATTCGTAGATGATGTTGATGAAGTTCTAGCTCTTTTGCGTGGTCGTCACGACATGACAATTGTTCAAGAACGAGATTATATCAATAATATGAAAGCAAGTGGCTATCGTTCTTATCATGTTATTGTAGAGTATCCAGTAGATACGATAGATGGTCAAAAAACGGTCTTGGCTGAGATTCAAATTCGAACATTAGCCATGAATTTCTGGGCGACAATTGAGCATTCATTGAATTATAAGTACAAGGGTGAATTTCCAGATGAAATCAAGAAACGCCTTGAAACGACAGCAAAAATTGCGCTTGAATTGGATGAAGAAATGAGAAAGATTCGTGAGGATATTAGAGAAGCACAGCTTTTATTTGATCCCGCAAGTCGAAAATTAAGTGATGGTGTAGGAAATAGCGATGACACAGACGAATATTACAGATAAAGTGACACGAGTAGCTATCGTGGCAAACGGAAAATACCAAAGTAGGCGAGTTGCTTCAAAACTTTTTGCGACCTTCAAGGAGGACAAGCGATTTTATTTATCTAAGAAAGACCCTGATATTGTCATTTCTATCGGTGGTGATGGTATGTTGTTATCAGCGTTTCACATGTATGAAAAAAATCTTGATAAAGTACGCTTTGTCGGAATCCATACAGGACACCTTGGCTTCTATACGGATTATCGTGATTTTGAAGTTGAAAAATTAATCGAAAATTTGCATGCTGATAAGGGACATAAGGTTTCTTATCCTATTTTGAGGGCAAAAGTTACCTTGGACGATGGGCGTGTGGTTAAAGCGCGTGCGTTGAATGAAGTAGCCATTAAACGTATTGAAAAAACGATGGTTGCGGACGTGGTTATTGATAACGTACAACTAGAACGTTTCCGTGGTGACGGTCTTTCGGTATCGACACCAACAGGAAGTACAGCCTATAATAAATCATTAGGTGGTGCGATTTTGCATCCGACAATGGAAGCCTTGCAGCTGGCAGAAATTTCTAGTTTGAATAATCGTGTCTATCGCACGTTGGGGTCTTCAGTGATTGTTCCCAAAAAAGATAAGATTGAAATTATTCCTAAGCGTCAAGGTGTTTACACGATTTCAATCGATAATAAAACGATGCATTACAAAAATGTGTCTAAAATTGAATATTGCATTGACAATAAAAAAATTAGCTTTGTGGCGACGCCGTTCCATACAAGCTTCTGGGAACGCGTAACAGATGCCTTTATAGGAGAGTTGGAGTCGTGAGATTTGATTTTGTTGCTGATCGACAAACAAAAGTAAAAACATTTTTAAAAGGTCACGATGTTTCCAAAGGATTATTAGCTAAAGTGAAGTTCAAAGGTGGGAATATATGGGTAAATGGTGTTGAACAAAATGCCATTTATTTATTGAACGTTGGTGACGTTGTTACCATTGAAATTCCTGATGAAGAAGAGCACGAGACGTTAGTTCCTGTTAAACATGATCTTAATATTGCTTATGAAGATGAGCATTTTTTAATTATAAATAAATCGTATGGTTATGCCAGTATTCCAAGTGTTTTGCATTCCAATACGATTGCTAATTTTGTGAAATATTATTATTTAGAGCAAAATTATCCGAATAAACAGGTGCATATTGTGACACGTTTGGATAAGGATACGAGCGGATTGATGCTGTTTGCTAAACATGGCTATGCACATGCTAGATTAGATAAGCAACTGCAAAATAAAACCATTGAAAAACGGTATTATGCTTTGGTTTCTGGCAAAGGTGAATTAGCAGATAAAGGTGAGATTATTGCACCGATTGCTCGTTCAGATGATAGTATCATCACACGTTGTGTGCATCCGTCTGGCAAATATGCTCATACGAGCTACGAAGTTGTGGCGCGTTTTGGTGAGGTAGCTTTGGTAGATATTCGTCTCCATACGGGACGCACCCACCAGATTCGTGTGCATTTTTCGCATATTGGTTTTCCATTGTTGGGAGATGATATGTATGGTGGAAGTATGGATTATGGCATTACACGTCAAGCTTTGCATTGCCATTATCTTCGCTTTGTAAACCCATACACAAATGAAGAGATAATTCAGACTACAAACTTGACAGATGATTTTGATAGCGTTATCATGGAACTACAACAAAATTAGATAGAAGGTTAAAAATATGGGAATTCGATCTTTATTTGGTAGCTTACGGGAAAAAATTGTTGGTAAAAACCTCAAAATTGTTTTTCCTGAAGGAAATGATGAACGTGTACTTCGAGCAGCCGCTCGTTTGAAATTTGAGGGGTTAATTGAGCCAATTATTTTAGGAGACGCTAAAGAAGTTCGAGCTTTGCTTGCGAAATTTGGCTTCGCTGATCAAGATTATGTCTTTATCAATCCAGCAGAATACGATAAATTTGATGAAATGAAAGAAGCATTTCTTGAAATTCGTAAGGGAAAAGTGACACCAGAAGAGGCCGAGCGTTTGTTACAAGATGTCAATTATTTTGGTGTGATGCTTGTCAAACTTGGCTTGGCTGACGGAATGGTTTCTGGTGCCATTCATTCAACCGCTGATACGGTTCGCCCAGCGCTTCAAATCATCAAAACGAAACCTGGTATTTCACGTACTTCAGGGGTATTCTTGATGAACCGTGAAACAACTGAACAACGTCTTGTGTTCGCTGACTGTGCGATTAATATTGACCCTACTGCTCAAGAATTGGCTGAAATTGCTGTGAATACTGCGGATACGGCTAAAATTTTTGATATTGAGCCAAAGATTGCAATGCTGAGCTTTTCAACGAAAGGAAGTGCTAAGGCGCCACAAGTTGAAAAGGTACAAACAGCAACTAAAATTGCCCAAGAAACACGCCCTGACATTCTTTTGGATGGTGAATTGCAATTTGATGCGGCATTTGTTCCAGGGACAGCAGCTGTAAAAGCACCAGATAGTGATATTGCAGGACAAGCAAATGTCTTTATCTTCCCAGACCTTCAATCAGGAAACATTGGTTATAAAATCGCTCAACGCTTAGGGATGTTTGAAGCTATTGGACCAATTCTTCAAGGACTTAACAAGCCTGTGAATGATTTGTCACGTGGCTCAAGTGCTGAGGATATTTACAAATTAGCCATCATCACAGCTGCTCAGGCTATTGATGGCAACGATAATTAATAAAATTAACAAAGCTCAGTTGGTTTTTCCGACTGGCTTTCTTGTCTTAATAAGAAAAGAGGAAATATGTCAAAAATTGCTTTAGTTACGGGAGCTTCTGCTGGATTTGGTAAAGCTATCGTTGAGAAATTAGTATCTGACGGTTATCGTGTGATTGCTAGTGCCCGCCGTTTGGAAAAATTGCAGAGCTTACAAGCAGCACTAGGTGAACAGAATGTTTACCCTCTTCAAATGGATGTCTCACAAACACAAGCTATCGATGAAGCTTTAGCTTCTTTGCCTAAAGAATGGCGAGAAATTGATATTTTGGTTAATAATGCCGGTTTAGCACTTGGCTTGGATAAAGCATACGAGGCAGATTTTTCAGATTGGCTGACAATGATTAATACGAATATCGTTGGTTTGACTTATTTAACCCGCCAAATTTTGCCAGATATGGTTAAACGTAATACTGGTATGATTATCAATCTTGGGTCAACTGCTGGTACGGTTCCTTATCCTGGGGCTAATGTTTACGGTGCTTCAAAAGCTTTCGTGAAACAATTTTCATTGAACTTGCGTGCGGACCTTGCAGGCACTAAAATTCGTGTCACTAATATTGAACCAGGTCTTTGCGAGGGAACAGAATTTTCAAATGTTCGTTTCAAAGGCGACGATGAACGCGCTGAAAAACTCTACGATGGCGCACATGCTATTAAACCAGAAGATATTGCCAACACCGTTTCTTGGGTGACAAGCCAACCTTCTCATGTCAATATCAATCGCATTGAAATAATGCCTGTTTCCCAATCTTTTGGACCACAACCCGTTTACCGAGATTAAAAAAGAGAGCCATATGGCTCTTTTTATCATTCCTATAAATCATTACCAATAGAAGGTCCTGATGTGGTATCAGACCAAGCAACGATGGCTTGACTAGTTTCTTTTAGATAACTAGACAGAAGTGGCCTTAAATCTTGAATGTAAGTTATGACACCAAGTGATTTACTAGAATTGTCTAAAATCAGCTGATAAGTTTGCATTAAGATGGCTTCAAAACTATCTGTCGGTATTTGCAAATGTAGGCTTTTTTCTGGAGATTGATGTAGACTTTGCCAAATCCATTCAGGAAGTTTCTCGCTTTCGTTTTCTGTGAAAAATGATCCGTCAGAGCGATGGTTGCTATAAATGAGCTTTAAATTGTTATCATAAAAACTAGCTCGGTAGGGAAGATGAGCCAGTAATGCTTTAATGTCTTTCATGTTATCAATCATAACGATTTTGTCAGAAAAGCACAACTAAACTGTTTGTAAACTGCTATGAGAGACTTGCACATGCATTGTTTTGATAATTCAGAGGATAATATCAGAAAACGCTAACATCATACTATCTTCTTGCTAACAAACTGTTTATAATAGATAACAAAGATAGGTTGGAGGAAAACGATGAGTAAGATTATTTTTTTAGATGTTGATGGAACATTAGTGGATTATCATAATCGCGTGCCAGCGTCGGCTGTTAAAGCAATTCAACAAGCGCGTCAAAATGGACATTATGTCTTTGTTTGCACGGGGCGTAGTCGTGCGGAAATGCAGCCTGAACTGTGGGAAATTGGTCTTGATGGCATGATTGGTGGCAATGGTTCTTACGTTGAATATGACGGTAAGGTTATCATGCACCAGTTGATTTCAAAAGAGGATGCCAAAGCCATTGTTGACTGGCTACACGAACGTGGGTTGGAATTTTACTTAGAATCAAATAATGGTCTTTTTGCTTCGGAAAATTTTAAAGAAGTTGCCCGTCCAGTAATGCGACAATATGCGTTTTCTAAAGGAAAAACAGCGGCAGAAGTTGAGCATATGGAAGCAGAAGATGCCCTTCATGGCTTGATTTATGGTGGCGAATTGTATCGTGATGATTTGAATAAGGTCAGCTTTATTCTTAATTCTTACCAAGACCATTTGGATTCAGCCAAAGCTTTTCCAAGTTTAAAAGCTGGAACATGGGGTGGTCGTGGTGAAACGGCGTTATTTGGAGACCTCGGTGTTAAAGATATTACCAAAGCACACGCAATCGATGTTCTTTTAGAACACTTGCAAGCTGATAAAAAGGATACCATTGCTTTTGGTGATGCCAAGGTTGATATTCCAATGTTAGAATATTGTGAAATTGGTGTTTCAATGGGAAATGGTGGTCCAGAAATTCTTGCTATGGCAGACATGATAACCGATGACGTTGAGGAAGACGGACTTTATAATGCCTTTGAAAAATTGGGATTAATTTAATAAGGGACTAAGTTTTATATGATGTAAAAAGGATTTGGAAATAATTTCCAAATCCTTTTTACTATGTATAAGAAAAAATACTTGACATTTTATTTCTATATAGTAAAATCCAACTAAAGTTCTATATAGAAATAAAAAATCTAAGCGATTGAAAAATGATACTAATCTATAGCGCTGAACTAAGTATAAAACAAATCTAAAAAATAATGAAAGAAAGGGTTTATACTGACGGGAGCTACCCGCTAATATAAATATAAGAATAAATGGATAAATTTGCTAGAGGCTCATATTTGATGACACATATTACGTTATTGAATGGAAGGTATTTCAATAAGCTGCTGAGTAAGACAGAAGCTGTTTACTCTGGAGAGCAAGGGAAAATTTTGACTACATTACGTGATTTCGGTGATGATTTAACAGCTAGTGAGATTTCCAAGTATTCTGGACTTGCTAACAACACTTTAACGAGTATGCTAAAAAAGCTCGAAACTATGTCTTTGATTAGGAGTGTCGCGCACCCAACAGATGGACGAAAAAAATTGTTTTCTTTAACGGATTTTGGTCGTGAACAAGTTGCTCTTGGCTATGAAGTTAGCCAAGAGGTTGGTAAAAATTTTTATCAAGGGTTCGAGCCACAAGAAATTGAGTTATTCGAAAAACAATTAGAACGTATTTTGGAAAATATAGAAAGGGTTAATAAGAGTAAAAACGATTGATATCTATGAAGAATAAACGTAAATGGAATGTTTTGCCAGCAATTATAACCACAGCAATACTGGGATTTGCTGGAGTACTTGTGGAAACTTCAATGAATGTAACTTTTCCAGTATTAATGAGAGAGTTTGGTGTTAATGCAACAGTTATCCAATGGGTAACTACTGGAAATCTGTTGGCGGTAGCTATTATTGTTCCGTTGTCAGCATACTTGATTCGTCACTTTTCAGAGCATCAGATTTTTCTTAGCGCAAATCTTTTCTTTATAACAGGCTTGATATTTGATGCCCTTGCTTCGAATTTGTGGATGCTCTTACTTGGGCGTATTTTACAAGGAATTGGGACAGGTGTAGCATTACCTTTGCTATTTCATATTATTTTACACCATGTTCCTATTGAACGTCGTGGCTTTATTACTGGAATTGCAACGATGACTACCTCTTTTGCACCAGCGATTGGTCCAACTTACGGAGGAATAATGTTAACTGCATTTGGTTGGAAGTCCATATTTCTATTTTTAATACCAATTCTTTTGATCTCCACATTGGTTGGTATCGGTTCAATTCCACATATAAAGGTTACACAAAATGGTCAATTCAATATTCTGGCTTTTGTTTTTCTAGGAGTTGGTTTAGGTTCTTTACTACTTGCAATTGAGCAATTATCAATATTTTTGCTTATTCTATGTATGATAGCATTCATTCTATTTTATGTATCTAATCAAAAAGGGCTCCTACTTAATTTGCATGTTTTTAAGAATAAAACTTTCGTTTTTTTGATGTACGGTGTATTAGGATTTCAAATGGTTTCCCTAGGATTGTCTTTTATTCTGCCCAATCATCTTCAAATAGTTTTAGGGCAAACTTCTACTCAAGCGGGATTGTTCATGTTTCCTGGCGCTATACTAGTTGCTATTTTATCCCCAATTTCTGGATTTATTATGGATAGAATCGGTGCTTTTAAACCTATTATTACAGGAGTTTTGATAACATTCTTGGGCCTTCTAATGATGGTAATAATGTTTATCAAGGCTTCGGTTATCCAACTGTTATTTTTGGATATTTTGATTATGATGGGAGTTGGTATTGCAGCAAGTAATATCATTTCAACAACTTTGTCTAAATTAAGCGATGAAGAATTTGTCGATGGAAATAGCATCCTCAATACATTTCAACAATTTTCCGGTGCAATTTCGACAACAGTTGTTTCACAAATTTTTACCTTAGGCGAAATGTCTTCTGTAGCTAATGGTGCGGTTACCGGTAGTCGTAATGCAATTTTCTTTCTGATTGGTGTGGTTTTCATATCATTGATTTTAACTCTTAGTTTGAAATATCAAAATAGAATATAATATAAAATTTTTTATACAATGGTATAGTACAAGGAATGCGTTTTATATCATTAGTTTTTGTTTGATTTTAACGATATAATATTGTTGAAAAACCATTAGTGAGGAGATTTTTATGTTACACAAAAATTTAAACCCATTTCCAGAGCACTTTTTGTGGGGAGCTTCAACGTCAGCTTATCAAGTTGAAGGAGCTGCTTTAGAGGACGGCAAAGGTCCGTCATGCCAAGACGTGAAAGAAATTCCTGCAGGCACAGCTGATTTGTCAGTTTCAGTTGACCACTATCATCATTACAAAGAAGATATTGCCCTAATGGCAGAAATGGGCTTCAAATCATATCGCTTCTCTATTTCTTGGACACGTGTTTTGCCGAATGGAACAGGCGAGGTTAATCCAAAAGGGATTGAATTCTACAATAATTTGATTGATGAATGTTTGAAATATGACATTGAACCAATCGTCACAATGTTCCACTTTGATATGCCAGCAGCGCTTGATGAACGCGGTTCTTGGTCAACACATGATTCTGTTGATTGGTTCGCTGAATATGCGCGTGTCTTGTTTGAAAACTTCGGTGACCGTGTTAAATATTGGCTAACAATCAATGAACAAAACATGCTAACATTGGTTGGTCCAGTTATCGGTACGCTTCATGTGCCAGAAGGAACAACTAATCTCACTAAAGAGATTTACCAACAAAATCATCACCAATTGGTTGCGCAAGCTAAAGCAATGCAACTTTGCCATGAAATGCTTCCCGATGCTAAAATTGGTCCAGCACCAAATATTTCTTTGGTTTACCCAGCGTCATCAAAACCAGAAGATGTTATTGCTGCTCAAAACTTCAATGCGCTTCGTAATTGGCTTTATTTAGATGCTTATGTTTTCGGTGAATACAATAACCTAGCTTGGGCATATTTGGAAGAAAATGATGCTTTGCCAACGGTTACTGATGAGGACCGTGCTATCATGAAAGCAGCTAAACCTGATTTTATTGGCTTTAACTATTACAATACAGCGACTGTTGAAGCTTCTGACGGTAGTGAAGTCGCAGGAGCTAATGGTGACCAACAATCAAATCAAACTTTCCCAGGCTTTGCGAAGAGCGTTGACAATCCAAATCTTGTGAAAACAGAATTTGGTTGGGAAATTGACCCTATTGGTTTCCGTGCAACCGTCCGTGAAATGTACAGCCGCTATCGTTTGCCGCTTTTAGTTACTGAAAATGGTCTTGGAGCATACGATACTTTGACAGAAGACGGCAAAATTCATGACAACTACCGTATCGAATATCTTCGCCAACACATTGCACAAATTCAATTGGCTATTTCTGATGGTGTTGATATGCTTGGTTACAATCCATGGTCAGCAATCGACCTCATCTCAACACACGAAGGTATCCGTAAACGTTATGGCTTTATCTACGTTGACCGTACAGATGAAGAAGTGGGCAGTCTCAAACGCTACCGCAAAGATTCATTCTTCTGGTACAAGAAAGTTATCGCTACAAATGGACAAGATTTATCAGATTGATAAATTTTATAATGAAAATGCACTCAGCAATGAAGTTGAGTGCATTCTTTTATTTTTAAACCTTTGTAAATTGTTTTTTCTTGAGTTCAAACGTGACGTCTGTTTCTTGAGCGACAGCTGTTTCGTGAGTGACGATAATAACGGTTTTATTTTGCTTATGTGCAATATCTTTGAAGATATTGACAATGTCTTGTGTTGTTTCTTCGTCCAAGTTTCCTGTCGGTTCGTCAGCGATAATTAAATCATGTTCCGTTGCTAAAGCACGAACGATAGCAACACGCTGTTGTTGCCCACCAGAGAGTTGAAGAACTGGCTTGTCAATCATTTCTTTGGGAATACCAACGAGTTCAAAAAGTTCTTCGATTTTGGCATTGTCCACGGGTTTGTTAGAGATTTCTAGCGCCGTTTGAACATTTTGACGAGCAGTCATGTAGGTCATTAAATTATAAGCTTGGAAAATCGTTGAAACAGAGTTTTTACGGTAATTGGTCAAACCAGATTTATTGATATCATTATCTTCCAAATAAATTTCTCCAGCTTTGGGACTATCTAAGCCAGCTAGTAGAGAAAGGAAAGTTGTTTTTCCGCTTCCTGACTGACCAAGAATAGAGTAAATTTTCCCTTTTTCAAAGGTTAGATTAATGTCTTTAAAAAGATAATCGTCAGGATTGTTGGTGTACCAATAACCGATATTATGTGTTCGTAAAGTCATTTCTTAGTCCTTTCTAGTTAGATGATAAGATATCCTTAGGTTTCATGCGGATAATGCCAATACTTGCAAGAATTGTTGAAACAAATGAAATCAGAAGTGCGATTCCACCAAGTTTTGCGACATCAGTTCCTGTTAATTTGATATCAAGGTCGTCGATTGCTTGAGTTGAAGAGGTTGCCATTGATACCATATTACCCATGTCGCCACGACCTCCGCCGTCACCAGGGGCACCAGATTTTTGACCAGAATCACTATTGTTGCTGTCAGAAGAATTAGTATCTTGACCAGGACCACCGCCATTTAGTCCTGAATTTTGGGTCGTTTGTTCGGTAGAAGTTGATGATGACAAGAGCTGATTACCGAGCACATTTCCCACAAAATTACCAGCAAATGAAGCAATAATAAGTGATACCACCGTTACCATGAAGAGTTCCATAAAGAATTGACCGATAATCTTAATGCGATTTTCACCGAGGCTCATCAGAACACCGATTTCATAACGACGTTCACGAATGCTAAGGATAACAATAAGTGTCAATATAACAGCGCCAGCGATCGCTACTAAGATAACGATGTTTTGAGCGATTGATGAAATATTGTTAAGTGGTGAAAGCATTTGTTCGTAGATTTCATCACTTGAAGTGACAGAGTAAGAATCAGTATCGATTTCAGATTCTACTTCGTCAACAAAGTTGTCCATATCTTCTGGATTTGAGAGAGTATAAACAGCTGAATCAAGTGTGTCTGTTTCACCTTTCATTGTATCTGCTGTTGTTAGATTGGTGTAGATATTGTTTTGAGGATTTGAAGCATTAGACATCATTTGAGCTGTAGTAGCTGTTGATGAATTCTCATAGATACCAACGACAGTCAATGTATAACTTGTTTCAGTATCATCTACGGTTGTTGTTACGGTAAAGGTATCTCCGACACTAAGGTCATTAGCGTCAGCTAAATCTGAAGAAATCACTGCAGAATTATCCGCAGTATCAGACGTGATACCAACACCGTCAGTGATTTCACTTGTGCCAGATGTAAAGTCACTCACGTAATCAGTGCTGTTGACACCTGTAATGGTAAAGTCACCAGATGTCATTTCCATATCGCCACGACTAGAAGGTTGATTGCTATCAGATGAATCATCTGAGGAAGATGAAGATGATGTCGAAATAGCAGAAATGTCATCACCAGCTGTTGCTGTCGTTGTTGTGGTAAAGAGATAGGAGGCTACGCCGTCTTTTTCAGCGATAGACTCGGCTGTCGCAAGGTCAACAGAAGTAGTTGCTGAACTATCGTCACTAGAATCATCAGAACTGCTGTCGCTGTCAGGATTGAAAGCTTTCATCATCGCTTCCCGATTAACAGATAAGGTGACTGTTGCGCCAGCTTCACTTTTTGCTGATTCGACAGCTGAATCGGCAGCATTTTTAATGGTCAATCCAGCTAAAACGAAAATTAAAATAGCACTAGTTACTAAAATTAGTAGTGCCGTACGTCCTTTCTTTGCTTTTGTCGCAAGCCAAGCTCGCTTAATAAAGTTCATATAAAACTCTCCTTTGAAATTTTGATACAAAAACGAGTATAGACAACCCGTCTTAATTTCAACTGAAAGAAAACTGAAACAAAGCTTAAATCGTTTTGTCACGTTTTAAACATAAAAAACATACGACAAAAGCGAACGTTTTAAAAATATGAAATAAAATAATTGACATAAAACGAACGGTGTTATAGAATAATAACGGAAAGGTAAGTTTTTACCTAGCGATGCTCTGCTATTTTCAAGCGTAGGAGAGTTATAGGAAGGTCATTTTTTAATGAAAGAGTTTCTAGCTACTAGGCAAACTCTACTATCAAAAAGTAACTTTCTTTTTAATTAAGCCAGTTTTGATAGGTTGGAATTACGGTAGCAGAAGCTATGGAGAAACTGATATGTATAACGAAATGCCTGTCTTTGATTACGAAGATATCCAACTGATTCCCAATAAATGTATCATCAGTAGTCGTTCGGAAGCTGACACGCAGGTGACACTTGGCGATTATACTTTTAAATTGCCTGTTATTCCTGCCAATATGCAGACCATTATTGATGAAAACATTGCAGAAGATTTGGCTAAGAATGGTTATTTTTACATTATGCACCGTTTTGATGAAGAGGCTCGTAAACCATTTGTTGAGCGTATGCACGAGCAAGGGTTAATTGCGTCTATTTCAGTAGGTGTTAAAGACTATGAGTACGATTTCGTCACAAGTTTAAAAGATGATGCGCCTGAATTTATCACAATTGACATTGCCCATGGACATTCTGATAGTGTGATTAATATGATTCAACACATCAAAAAAGAATTACCTAAAACCTTTGTCATTGCTGGTAATGTTGGAACGCCAGAGGCTGTTCGTGAGTTAGAAAATGCTGGCGCTGATGCCACGAAAGTTGGTATTGGTCCAGGGAAAGTTTGTATTACTAAAGTAAAAACTGGTTTTGGAACAGGTGGGTGGCAATTAGCTGCGCTTCGTTGGTGTGCAAAAGCTGCTCGTAAGCCGATTATTGCTGATGGGGGAATTCGTACGCACGGTGATATTGCCAAATCGATTCGCTTTGGTGCAACAATGGTTATGATTGGTTCATTATTTGCAGGGCATTTGGAAAGCCCAGGAAAATTGGTTGAAGTAGATGGTGAGCAGTATAAAGAATATTACGGTTCAGCTTCTGAATACCAAAAAGGTGAACATAAAAATGTCGAAGGAAAGAAAATCTTATTGCCAGTCAAAGGACATTTGAAAGATACCCTTGTTGAAATGCAAGAGGATCTTCAAAGTGCTATTTCTTATGCAGGTGGACGTGATTTGCACAGCTTAACACGTGTTGATTACGTCATCGTTAAAAATTCCATTTGGAATGGTGATTCGATTTAAGTTTGAAATAGATATAAAAGCCGCTCTTTTGGAGAGGCTTTCTTTGCATTTTAATGATAAAACTCTGAAAATACTTTGTTTAAGTCGACATCTGCCTCGGCTAGCACCTTTTCCTTAGAACGAACAGCAGTTCCTTGTTGGGCTCTGACAAGGTGGAAAGCGTCAAAATCATAATTTCTTGGCAAATGCCACGAATGTAGTTAGGAGCAATGTTCAGAGTTGTATAGTGGTCTTGGTTAGTGTAAATAGCATCGAACCGCTGCAAGAAGCCAAAGCACTTGGCAATCATCGGTCATTATCCCAACAGAGCCATTATCAGTGTATTTGAATGCTTTGCAAGCAATTACATATTGTCACTCTTTCATTCGTGAGGTCAGATTGAAATTATGCAAAGGTGACACATAACAATGCTTGTGATTGTTTTGCTAGAGCTAATTCAATATCAGTCAATGGAAGATTGTCAACTTGTTTTTTTCAAAATTCTTAATAATTTGTCTGGTTCAATATGTGGACTGTCTGTCGCATAAAGACTTAAAATTGTGAGGTCATCGTTTGAAAATTGGGCAGCATAATCATCATAATTTATTTAAATCAATTGAAATGATTGACAGTAGAGTCTTTTGGGTTAACGGTTTGTGGTTATTGATTTAGTTATTCATTCTATTTGTGACTTTATGGATTGGTGCTTAGCCTGATCACGCTCAACCTTTGGTGATATTTATTGTGCTGAGCATATTGTGGACTTTGTCTTATCGACTGCTTTATTATTTCTTGAGTGAGATTAATGTCCCAATACTACCTTACCTTCATCCTTATCGTATAATGTTAAATATCCTAACAGTTTATAGTGTCTTGATGGTAACAGCGCTCATTCAATCACCTTTAGGATTATTAGCTTCTTATAGTGTTAACGTTTTTTTCACTTAATAACATGTTAATGACTGTATTTTCAGAAAATTACTTCTTTTAATATAGGACTAATGTCATCTTGCCATATAACCGTTGAAAATGATACAATAGACGTGTCATTAGTTAGTGATGGTTAAAATTTAATAAAACTTATTTATGCTACGAATGGGCGTAGCGTTTCTACAAGGCACCGTAATGTCTAACAATAAGTCTTTGCTCAATGATAGTTGAGATGTTTTTGCATATAGTTGTGAAAATATGACCGAGTAACAAGAGGTGTTTACCATATGTGTAAACACCTCTTGTTTGCTTTTATATGTGCCCTTATGCTTAGTCACGTTTCATCATAAGTTATTATTTTTAGCCAATTCGCTTTTAAAAATTTTCAGAAGGAGAATCCATGAAATTATTGGAAAATCGCATCTTAAATGATGGGAATGTTTTAGGTGAGGACATCTTAAAAGTAGATAGTTTCCTAACTCACCAAGTTGACTATGAATTAATGCAGGAAATCGGCAAAGTCTTTGCTGATGCCTACAAAGATGCTGGTATTACTAAGGTTGTTACTATCGAAGCATCAGGTATTGCCCCAGCTCTCTACGCAGCGCAAGCGATGAACGTTCCGATGATTTTTGCTAAAAAAGCGAAAAATATCACGATGACTGAAGGTATTTTAACTGCAGAAGTTTATTCATTTACAAAACGTGTGACTAGCACTGTATCAATCGCAAGTAAATTCTTGTCAGAAGATGATACTGTTCTCATCGTTGATGATTTCTTAGCAAACGGACAAGCTGCTAAAGGACTTTTGGAAATCATTGGTCAAGCAGGAGCGAAAGTTGCTGGTATTGGGATTGTCATTGAAAAATCCTTCCAAACCGGTCGCCAATTATTGGAAGAAACTGGTGTTCCTGTAACATCATTAGCACGTATCAAAGAATTTAAAGATGGACAAGTTGTCTTTATGGAGGCAGATGCGTAAAATGGAAATGAACGAACAAAAACATTCACAAGCAGCGATTCTTGGTTTACAACACTTGCTTGCTATGTATGCTGGGTCAATTTTAGTGCCAATCATGATTGCTGGCGCACTTAATTATTCAGCTGAACAGTTGACTTATCTTATCTCAACAGACATTTTCATGTGTGGGGTTGCAACATTCTTACAACTTCAATTGCGCAAACACTTTGGTATTGGGCTTCCAGTTGTTCTTGGATGTGCTTTCCAATCAGTTGCTCCGCTTTCAATCATTGGCGCTAAACAAGGTTCAGGGTACATGTTTGGTGCTTTGATTGTGTCAGGAATTTACGTTATTTTGATTTCTGGTATTTTTTCAAAAATTGCCGATTTCTTTCCACCGGTTGTGACAGGTTCAGTTATCACAACAATTGGTTTAACATTGATTCCTGTTGCAATTGGAAATATGGGAAACAATGCTGATTCTCCAACGGCTCAATCAATGATTTTAGCCTTGATAACAATTGCTATCGTGCTTGCGGTTAATGTTTTTGCAAAAGGCTTTATCAAATCTATTGCGATTTTGATTGGCTTGATTGGTGGGACAATTATTGCAGCTTTCATGGGCTTGGTTGACACGTCAGTTGTTACTGAAGCACCGCTTGTTCACATTCCACAACCATTCTACTTCGGTGCACCAAAATTTGAAATCACATCGATTGTGATGATGTGTATCATTGCGACCGTTTCAATGGTTGAATCAACTGGTGTTTATCTTGCCTTGTCTGATTTGACTGGCGAAAAACTTGACAGTAAACGCCTCCGCAATGGTTACCGTGCAGAAGGTGCAGCTGTTTTACTCGGTGGTATTTTCAATACATTCCCATATACGGGATTTTCACAAAACGTTGGTTTGGTTCGTATTTCTGGTATTAAAACACGCCGTTCAATCTACTACACAGCCTTGTTCCTTATTATTCTTGGACTTCTTCCCAAATTCGGTGCTATGGCGCAAATGATTCCTAGCCCAGTTCTTGGTGGTGCTATGATTGTTCTTTTTGGTATGGTGGCTCTTCAAGGGATGCAAATGCTCAATCAAGTTGACTTCCAACATAACGAACACAACTTTATCATTGCAGCGGTGTCAATTGCTTGTGGTGTTGGTTTTGACGGAACAAATCTTTTTAATAGTCTACCAAGCACACTTCAAATGTTTTTGACAAATGGTATTGTTATCGCAACTTTGTTTGCTGTTGTTCTTAACTTGATTTTAAACGGTAAAACAAAAACAGAAGAAACAAAATAAACTAAAAAAGCATTTCTAAGGAATTCCCTTGGAAATGTTTTTTTGTATCTTATGAATAGAGTAATTGAAAATCTTGTTTAAGACCGCTGGTGATTGCAAAACGATTATCTTTGGTAATGATAATTCCTTCGATATTTGGGGTGCTTTGAATGGTCTCAAAAGCTTGCTTAATTGGCAGACCAAATAGACGTGTCGTCCATATTTCACAATCAACAGATAGGTCTGAAACAATTGTTAAACTCGCCATATCAGTTTCGATAGGATAACCTGTATGTCGGTCAAAAATATGATGATAATCCTTATCACCAACTTGTAGGTGTCGTTCGTAAATACCTGAAGTCACGACGGATTTATTTTTGATTGTTAAAATACCAAGATTGTTGCCACGTTGTTTTTGGGGATGTTGGATACCAATATGCCAAACACCATTTTCACGCTTGGGATTATCGCCATAAACAAGGACATTGCCACCAAGGTTAATCATGGCAGAACTAACATTTTCAGTTTTCAAATAATCCATGATTTTATCTGCAATGTAACCCTTGGCTAACGCACCAAGGTCAATTTTCATGCCCTTGTGATTAAGAAATACACTTTTTTCAGCTGCATTTAAAATGATGTGTTCTGGGTTTGCGAGTGCAATAGCTTTCTGAATGTTTTCCTTGTCAGGAACCTTGGTATCTTCGAAACCAATGCGCCAGCTTTGCACCAAAGGACCAATAGCAATATCAAGATTGCTAGGTTGTAAAAGACTATGCGTCTTACCAAGTTCGATAAGCTCAAACAAATCTGGATGAACAGTGACAGGAGCGATACCAGCATTATGATTAATAATCATTAGCTCAGAATCATTATCATTGGCGCTAAAGCGATTCTTATAAACGGTTAGAAGATGACAGGTTTCCTTGATGTGCTGTTGGGGAGTGTCAGAATCAACGACAATATCAATAATCGTTCCCATCATCTTTACGCTATGAGTAAGTTGCAAAATGTCACCTCCAAAATCAGTTTATGAAATTAGGATAACGCTTTCTATCACGAAAATCAAGCTCAAAAGTACAAAAAAACTTTCCTAATCGACATGACTAGGAAAGCAGTAAGTGTTTTAAAATTAACAAAGTTAGTTTTTCTTTTTCATTTCGCCATGTGGGTAGTAAGTTCCTTCTGGCATATCATTGATGAAAACGTGGATAGCTTCTTTTGGAGCTTTAGCAACACGTGAAACAACCTCAGTTACTTCGCGAGCAAGCTCAATTTTTTGTTCTTCAGTACGACCTTCGAATAAATCGATTTTTACGAATGGCATAAGAATCTCCTTTTATAATTTATCTAACACAAACATTGTAGCATATTTGGCGAATAAATTCAGTAACTTTCAGGAAAGAGAAGAAGCATTTTCAAAGGTAAATATTATTTAAAGAGTTTCAGAATATCAGAAAGAGCAAATGTGATTTTATGGTAAAATTTATTATAGGCTGCTTTTTTTGGTTTTCCTTTTCCATTTCACCGTTGTCCGAGCCTTCAAACTCTTTTTTAAACTTGGTTTTCGAAAAACAACTTTCATAATAATCTTAACCCTCGCTAGTTAGTTCAATAATAACTATGTATGGTATTTAGTCAATATCATTTCTGCCACTTTGAACCTAAAAAATCAACTTTTGTGTATTTTATTAATAGTAATGAATGATGAGCTAGAAAACAATACTTTTTAGCTTTTTTGCTGTAAACAAGTTTTTTCGTCCATTATAGCGATTTACTTCGTCTATTTAAGGGTTTGTAAGGTCTATTATGCTAAATGCTAGCTTCACTTATTTAACCCTAGGCAATTTTATGGTAGAATAGAAGAATATTAGTAGAAGGTAGGATTGTCACTTTTGGCTCAACTCTATTATAAATATGGAACCATGAATTCTGGAAAGACCATTGAGATTTTGAAAGTTGCTCATAACTATGAAGAACAAGGCAAACCAGTTGTTATTATGACTTCGGCACTTGATACGCGTGAAGGTTATGGTGTTGTTTCAAGTCGTATTGGCATGCGTCGCAAGGCGATTGCTATTACGGAAGAAATGGATATTTTTGCTTTTATTCAAGAATTACCAGAAAAACCGTACTGTGTTTTAATTGATGAATGTCAATTTTTAACGAAAAAGCATGTCTATGATTTGGCGCGTGTTGTTGATGATTTGGACGTCCCTGTGATGGCTTTTGGGTTAAAAAATGATTTTCAAAATGAATTGTTCGAAGGCTCCAAATATCTACTGTTATTAGCAGATAAAATTGATGAAATTAAAACCATTTGTCAATTTTGTTCTAAAAAAGCAACCATGGTTTTGCGAACTGAAAATGGCAAGCCTATTTACGAAGGAAATCAAATTCAAATCGGCGGAAACGAAACCTATATCCCCGTTTGCCGTAAACATTATTTTAACCCAATGATTTCCAAAGAAAAATAAGAAAATGAATTTGCAAAAGAGAGGTTAATCGAAAACAAATGAATATTTATGATCAGCTACAAGCGGTTGAGGACCGTTACGAAGAATTAGGCGAATTGCTATCTGACCCTGATGTCGTTAGTGATACCAAACGATTTATGGCTTTGTCTAAGGAAGAAGCGAGCACACGTGAAACCGTAACTGTTTACCGCGAATACAAACAAATTCTTCAAAACATCGAAGATGCTGAAGAAATGATTAAAGACGCTGGTGGCGATCCTGAACTTGAAGAAATGGCGAAAGAGGAACTCAAAGACTCAAAAGCATCTAAAGAAGAATACGAAGAAAAACTTAAAATTCTTCTTTTACCAAAAGATCCAAACGATGACAAAAACATCATCTTGGAAATCCGTGGTGCTGCTGGTGGTGACGAAGCTGCGCTCTTTGCTAGCGACCTTCTTCAAATGTATCAAAAATATGCTGAAAACCAAGGATGGAAATTCGATGTCATGGAAGCTTCTTACAACGGTGTTGGTGGTATCAAAGAGGTTGTTGTCATGGTATCTGGTCAATCTGTTTACTCTAAGTTGAAATACGAATCAGGTGCTCACCGTGTTCAACGTGTCCCTGTCACAGAAAGTCAAGGTCGTGTTCATACCTCGACAGCAACCGTCCTTGTCATGCCAGAGGTTGAAGAAGTCGAATACGAAATCGATCCAAAAGACTTGCGTGTGGATATTTACCACGCCTCAGGTGCTGGTGGACAAAACGTCAACAAAGTTGCGACAGCTGTTCGTATGGTTCACATTCCAACTGGTATTAAAGTCGAAATGCAAGAAGAACGTACGCAACAGAAAAACCGTGACAAAGCCATGAAAATTATTCGTGCGCGTGTTGCTGACCACTTTGCCCAAATTGCTCAAAATGAACAAGATGCTGAACGTAAATCAACAATCGGTACAGGTGACCGTTCAGAACGTATCCGTACTTATAATTTCCCACAAAACCGTGTCACAGACCACCGCATTGGTTTAACATTGCAAAAATTAGATACGATTTTGTCAGGAAAACTAGACGAAGTTATCGATGCTCTTATTCTTTTTGACCAAACTAAGAAATTAGAAGAGTTAAATCAATAATGAATTACGCTGAAACAATCAGCCAACTAGAAAAACAATTACAAGCAATCGGCGAGGACCCAGAAAATCTCACTTACGTTTTCCGTGAATTAAAAGGTTGGACCTTGCTCGATTTCATCTTACATCAGAACCAAGCTATCACTGAAAAAGACCAAATGTTACTCGAGCAAATCATGGTTCAGTTGACAGCACATCGATCACCTCAGTACATCACAGGGAAAGCCTATTTTCGCGATTTAGAGCTTTCAGTTGACGAGCGTGTTTTGATTCCACGACCTGAAACTGAGGAGCTGGTTGATTTGGTTTTAAAGGAAAATAGCAGAGCTGACTTGCGAGTTTTAGATATTGGTACAGGAAGCGGTGCGATTGCCATTTCGCTCAAGGCTGCGCGACCAAATTGGCAAGTAACCGCCTCTGACATTTCAGCAGACGCCCTACAATTAGCGAAAGAGAATGCCCTCAAAAATCAAGTAGAGCTGACCTTGATTCAATCTGATGTTTTTAGCCAAATTACAGAAAGATTTGATATGATTATTTCAAATCCGCCCTATATTGCTTATGACGATGAAGATGAAGTTGGCATTAATGTGCTCGCTTCAGAACCGCATTTAGCACTTTTTGCAGATGAAAACGGCTTTGCCATTTATCGTCAGATTATTGAGAATGCTAGTGAGCATTTGACCGAAAACGGAAAACTTTATTTTGAAATTGGTTATAAACAAGGAGAAGGTTTGCGTGCTTTGTTGAGCAAGCATTTTCCTGCTAAACGCGTTCGTGTCATTAAAGATATGTTCGGTAAAGATAGAATGGTCGTGATGGATAATGACTGATTTAGAAACAATTTTGCAAAATGGTGGAGCGGTGATTTTACCGACAGAAACCGTTTATGGGCTTTTTGCTCAAGCGATGAATGAGAATGCCGTTGAGCATGTTTACCAACTCAAACGTCGTCCTAAAGACAAGGCGATGAATCTCAACGTAGCTGATTTTGAGACAATTTTAGCTTTTTCAAAACAGCAACCAAGTTATCTCAAAAAGCTTTATGATGCTTTTTTACCTGGTCCGTTAACCATTATTTTACAAGCTAATGACCGCGTGCCAGCTTGGATCAATTCTGGCTTATCAACAATTGGTTTTAGAATTCCCAATCACCCACAAACCTTGAAATTGATTAAGAAAGCTGGCCCCTTAATTGGTCCGTCAGCTAACATTTCTGGACAAGAAAGTGGGAAAGTTTTCAAGGAAATTCAAAAACAGTTCGGTGGTACTGTGACTGGTTTTGCTGACGATGCTGCCTTAACAGGGGTTGACTCGACAATTTTGGATTTATCTGGAAAAACTGCTCGTATTTTACGTCAAGGTGCGATTACCAAAAACGACTTATTAACAGTTGTGCCTGATTTAACATTTACGAAAGAGTGATTTTTGGAAAATTCTTCTCATACTGATGCAGCTTTTACATCATCTTGGAGCTGCCAAACTTTTAAGGAATGTGACATGATCTTATCAAAAAGGAGATAAGGATATGATTTTTGACAAGGAAAACTACGAAACATTTGACAAAGAACTCTGGGAAGCAGTGCATGCTGAAGAAGTTCGTCAACAAAATAACATAGAACTCATTGCCTCTGAAAATGTTGTTTCAAAAGCTGTCATGGCAGCTCAAGGCACATTGTTAACCAATAAATACGCTGAAGGATACCCTGGCAAACGTTATTATGGCGGAACAGATTGTGTGGATATCGTTGAAAATTTAGCGATTGACCGTGCAAAAGAATTATTCGGAGCTAAATTTGCGAATGTCCAACCTCATTCAGGAAGTCAAGCTAATGCCGCAGCTTATATGGCTTTGATTCAACCTGGCGATACAGTCCTTGGAATGGATTTGGCTGCTGGTGGACATTTGACACACGGTGCTCCTGTTAGTTTTTCAGGGAAAACATACCACTTTATTTCTTACACGGTTGATCCTGTGACAGAACGCATTGATTATGATAAATTAGCCGAGCTAGCAGAAGAAGTGAAACCAAAATTGATTGTAGCGGGAGCATCAGCTTACTCACGTATTATTGATTTTCAACGTTTTCGTGCCATAGCAGATAGTGTCGGTGCTTATCTTATGGTGGATATGGCGCACATTGCAGGTCTTGTGGCATCAGGTCATCATCCAAGCCCAGTTCCTTATGCGCATATTACAACCACAACGACACATAAGACGCTTCGCGGTCCTCGTGGTGGATTGATTTTAACAAATGACGAAGCTCTCGCTAAAAAAATCAATTCTGCTGTTTTCCCTGGATTGCAAGGTGGACCATTGATGCATGTCATTGCAGGTAAAGCTGTCGCGCTCAAAGAAGCGTTGGACCCTGCTTTCAAAGAATATGGCGAAAATGTGATTAAAAATGCTGCCGCTATGGCTGATGTCTTTAATCAACACCCAAATTTCCGTGTGATTTCAGGCGGCACAGACAATCATGTCTTTCTTGTTGACGTGACAAAAGTCGTTGAAAATGGGAAAGTGGCGCAAAATGTCCTTGAGTCTGTTAACATCACGCTCAATAAAAATTCAATTCCATTTGAAACTTTATCACCGTTTAAAACATCAGGTATTCGTATCGGTTCACCAGCGATTACGAGCCGTGGCATGGGTGAAAAAGAATCGCGTGCTATTGCTGAATTGATTGTTAAGGCACTTGAAAATTATCAAAACGAAACTATTTTAGAGGAGGTTCGTCGCGAGGTTAAAGCATTGACAGATGCCTTCCCGCTTTATTAACGAACAGTTGAATATTATTTGGGTATTCAACCACAAAACTAATCATGATTGATTTATATATTAAACGCATTGTTATTCATCAATTTACACCCAACGATACTGAGCTGATCTTGTCAGACCAATTGTTGACAATCACGCCACGTATTGATGAGTATTTTCGTAAAAAACTAAGCAAAGTTTTCTCAGATGAAGCTAAACGTGGAATGTTTGCAGAAGATAATGTCTTTCTTAGCTATTTAAGTGATGATTTGATGGAGTCATCTGTTAAGATTGCCCAACTTTGGAAAGAAGAATTTGTCATCTCGGAAAATCAAAAAACAAATGATTTGGTTTTTATCCAATTTGACAAAGACGGTGTTGAACATTTTGCCTTTCTTCGTATTGCTTTGAAGGAAAATTTCACCCATATTTCTAGTGATAGTGAAAGTCCGATTAAGGTGACACAAAATAATCTGCCGTCAGCTGCGCAAACACCAGATGAAGCTTTGGTGATTAATTGCTCTAATCATCATTATTATTTGATTGAGAAGCGTGTCAAGCATAATGGTAGCTTTGCTAATTATTTTTCAGAAAATCTCTTGCAAGTCCAACCAGAGCAATCGGTGAAAAAATCGATAAGAATGGTTGAACAAACAGCGCAGAAAATTGCTGAAAGTTTCCAACAAGATGATTTTGCTTTCCAATCCAAAATGAAAGCTGCTATCCATAAAAATCTGGAAGAAGAGCAAGAATTATCACCAGAAAAATTGGCAGACCAACTTTTTGATAGTAATTTGACTGCTCGTTTAACTTTTGTTGATGAGTTAAAAGAAAGTATTCCAGAACCAATTCAAGTAGCAGATATTGACCATTCACGTCAGACGAAAAAATTGGAAAATCAGAAGTTATCCCTATCCAATGGTATTCAACTGATTGTACCTAATAATGTCTATGACGACGCTGAATCGGTAGAATTTATCCAAAATCCAAATGGAACCTATTCTATCTTGATTAAAAATATAGAGGATATTCAAAATAAATAATGTTTAAGTTCTTAGGGCGTCTAATCATACTGGGCTTTGTCATTTTTTGTGGTTACCAAACGTATGTGGTTCACAAAAACGTACAAAATGTTTTACAGTATAAAGATATGGTCAAGGAGATTTTAGACGACAACGATACCACCGCCAATGTTGATTTGGTCTTGGCGATGATTTACACGGAGACCAAGGGAGATGACGGTGATGTTATGCAATCAAGCGAAAGTTCAGACGGTGTTGCTAATTCCATTACGGATAGCCAGACCAGTATTCGTCAAGGCGTGACGGTACTTTCAGAAAATCTTACCTTGGCAGATGAAGCAGGAGTAGATGTCTGGACGGCCGTGCAAGCTTACAATTTCGGAACTGCTTATATTGATTACGTGGCAAAAAATGGTGGCGAAAATACGATTGCTTTGGCAACAGCTTATTCTCGTAATGTTGTCGCTCCAAGTCTTGGAAATACAACGGGAGAAACTTATTTTTATTACCATCCCCTTGCCCTTATCTCAGGTGGAAAATTGTATAAAAATGGTGGGAATATTTATTATTCTCGTGAAGTTCACTTTAATCTGTATTTGATTGAATTGATGAGTTTATTTTAAAATGACATGAGAGCTAATGCTCTATTAGAAAAGAGAAGAATGAAAGCATTAAGTCATTATTTTAAAGGGTACCTCAAGGAGACAATCTTAGGTCCCCTTTTCAAATTGTTTGAAGCATCTTTCGAGCTTTTAGTTCCGATTATTATTGCTAGAATTGTTGATACCATTATCCCTCATCATGATAAAAATCACCTTTATATGATGGTAGGGCTGTTATTTTTACTGGCAATTGTTGGGATGTTTGTAGCTATTACAGCACAATATTTTTCTTCCAAGGCTGCCGTTGGCTACACACGTCAGTTGACAAAGGATTTATTTAAAAAAATCATGGGCTTGAGTAAAGAGGATCGTGACCAGCTGACAACATCTAGTTTAGTAACGCGTTTGACAAGCGATACTTACCAAATTCAAACAGGTATCAACCAATTTTTACGTCTGTTTTTACGAGCACCGATTATTGTTTTTGGTGCGATTATCATGGCATTTACCATTAGTCCTAAAATGACGATTGACTTCTTGTTAATGGTGGTGATTTTGTTTGCGATTGTCTTTACCATGTCGCACTTGCTCAATCCGATTTACGCAAAGATTCGTCAGGCTACCGATAGAATTGTCAATATGACACGCCAGCAATTAGAAGGTGTGCGTGTGATTCGTGCCTTTGGTCAGGTTGTAGCAGAAGAACAAGAATTTGCGGCAGCCAACCAAGATTATACTGACTTGCAAATTAAAGCTGGTCACCTATCAAGTCTCGTAACGCCGTTGACTTATCTGGTGGTTAATGGCACATTGATTTTGGTGATTTGGCAAGGAAATCTTGAAATCGGTCGTGGGCTTTTGTCACAAGGAATGTTGATTGCTTTGGTGAATTACCTCTTGCAAATTTTGACGGAATTGCTCAAGATGACCATGCTTGTCACATCATTGAACCAATCTTTTATCAGCGCTAAACGTATCACAGAAGTATTTGAAAAGGATTCTGAAAATTTGGCAACTGAGCTGATACAAAGTGAGTCAGCATTTGCTTTGGCGGTCAAAGACATGACGTTCACCTATCCAACCGCTGCCGAGCCGTCGCTGTCACATATTGATTTTAGTGTGAACGCTGGTGACTTTTTAGGTGTGATTGGTGGAACAGGCTCTGGGAAATCAACTTTAGTCGAACTTCTCACTCATCTCTACACACCGCAAGAGGGAAGCTTAGCTATTTTTCAAAATCAGCACTCTCCTAAAACACTTGGGGAATGGCGTTCTTGGGTCAATGTGGTGCCACAAAAGGCAGAGTTATTTCAAGGAACAATTCGTTCAAATTTGATTTTGGGAATTCGTGATGAGGTGAGTGATAATGAGCTCTGGAGAGCTTTGGATATTGCTCAAGCTAGCGATTTTGTGTCAGAAAAAGAGGGACAATTGGATGCCAAGGTTGAGGCATTTGGTCGTAATTTCTCTGGCGGACAACGTCAACGTTTGACAATTGCGCGTGCGCTTGTTAGAAAAGCGCCGTTCTTAATCTTGGATGATTCGACATCAGCGCTTGATTATTTAACAGAAGCGAAGTTGCTATCAGCCATTCATGAGGAATTAAAAGAAGTGACTCTTGTTTTGATTTCACAACGCACTAATAGCTTGAAAGCAGCTGATAAGATTTTGCTGCTAGATAGAGGACATCAACTTGGTTTTGCCAGCCATGATGAGTTACTCAAGCAAAATGATGTTTACCGCGCTATTCATTACTCACAACACCAAGAAGAAAAGGAGGCGTAAGATGAAGGCAAAAAATCAAAATCATACTAGCCGCCGTTTGTTCCAAGATCTTTTATCACAAAAAGGACTTGTTCTTGGTGCCACACTTGGAACGATTGCGCAAGTCGCTCTGACCGTTTATTTGCCTATTTTGATTGGGAATGCGGTGGACGTTGTCTTATCTCCGAAATCAATTAGTTTAATTGTGCCAATTGTAGCGAAAATGATTGTTGTTGTCGCTTTGAATACCTTGGTGCAATGGGTGAATCCATTGATTTATAACCGTCTAACGTTTGGTTACATTTACACATTGCGTCAAAAAGTCATGGAAAAATTAAACCAGATGCCGATTTCTTATCTTGACAAGAAAAGTTCAGGTGATTTGGTTAGTCGTGTGACAACTGATGCCGAACAATTGAGCAATGGTCTGTTAATGGTGTTCAATCAATTTTTCATTGGTATTCTAACGATTATCATTACCATTGTGACAATGGCTGATATTGATTTGTTAATGCTTGGTTTGGTGCTAATTTTGACACCATTATCACTTTTCTTAGCACGTTTTATTGCTCAAAAGAGTTATCATCTTTATCAAAATCAAACAAAATCACGCGGGCAACAAACGCAGTATATTGAAGAAATGATTCGTCAAGAAAGTTTACTCCACACCTTCAATGCGCAAGATATGGCTATTGACACTTTCACGACGATTAATGATACTTATGCTGATTACTCACAAGGAGCTATTTTCTATTCTTCAGCGGTTAATCCGTCAACGCGTTTCATTAATAGCTTGATTTATGCTCTCTTGGCAGGAGTAGGGGCACTTCGGATTATGTCAGGCGCTTTTACAGTTGGGCAATTGACAACTTTCTTGAATTATGTCAATCAATACACCAAGCCATTTAATGACATTTCATCCGTTTTGTCAGAATTGCAGAGCGCCATTGCCTGTGCAGAACGTCTCTACGCTATTTTAGACGAAGAAAATGAGCCTCTTCCAGTAAAAGCTCAGCTTAACGCGGATAGTATCCAAGGACAAATTGAATTCAAAGATGTGTCGTTTGGTTATACTAGCCAAAATACCTTGATTAACCACCTTAATTTATCAATCCCAGCGGCTTCAAAAGTGGCTATCGTTGGACCAACGGGGGCAGGAAAATCAACTTTAATCAATCTTTTAATGCGTTTTTATGAAGTCAATAGCGGAGCTATTTATTTGGATGGCGTTTCTATGGCAGATTATTCTGTATCAGAATTGCGCCAACAAATCGGTATGGTATTGCAAGAAACGTGGCTGAAAGTTGGAACGATTCACGATAATATTGCATATGGAAATCCTGATGCTACACGCGAAGAAGTCATTGCTGCCGCAAAAGCAGCCAATGCTGATTTCTTTATTCGTCAGTTGCCAAATGGTTACGATACTTATCTGGCTGATGCAGGAGCGTCATTGTCGCAAGGACAACGTCAGCTGTTAACGATTGCTCGAATTTTTGTCAAACTACCAAAAATCCTAATTCTCGATGAAGCAACTTCATCTATCGATACTCGGACAGAAGTGTTGATTCAAGAAGCTTTTGAAAAATTAATGCAAGGAAGGACAAGTTTTATCATTGCACACCGCTTGTCAACAATTCAATCAGCTGATTTTATTTTAGTCATGGTAGATGGTGACATTGTTGAACATGGTACGCATGACGATTTAATGGCAAAACAAGGCGTTTATTACCAAATGCAAACAGCCCAAGCAGGGTAGAAAAGATGTGAAAGTTGTCATCGTTGTTTACGTAAATATAATTATGTAAACAGATGTAAGAATTTTTCGATTCTCAGTTTAAATTAGAAAAGAAACTCCCTTAGAAATCGCTATTCTAAGGGAGTTTCTTTGTATTCATTAGTGATTTGGTCCCCATGCGCTGACAGATTTTTCATTAACAGGAAAAACGCCATAGCCTTGCGCATCAATCGTGACCTCGGTCTGATTATTTTCTAAGGCGTCTGTAAAAATGTGGTTAGCCCATTTCTCGCCAACAAATAAGCGTTTTGAAGTAGCGTTAGCATTACTGATGAGTATAGCTAGTGCTGTGGGGTGTTCATCATCCCCAAGACAAGTCCACGCAATGCAATTTGGGTCATCAAAGTAATCCTCTTCCTGTCCATAGACAGCTGTTTGACGAAGTTGCAACAATTGGTCAATCTCGTTTTGGAAATTTTCTTGCGCAAATTCGTCAGAAATGCCGTAGTAATCACCATAGAAAATACAAGGCAATCCAGTCTGACGAAGTAGAATCAAAGCGTAAGCAGCAGGCTTAAACCATTCTGCAATGGTTGATTCCAAAGCCTGCCCACGTTGTGTGTCATGGTTATCGACAAAAGTAACAGCAGAATCTGGGTGATTCTTGACCAAGGTTTGGTCAAAAATTGTCCGCAAATCATAATCTTCCATTTCTTGGCTAGCTTCAAAGAGATTTTGATGAAGGCGGACATCTACCAAATCAAAACGATAATCGGTATTTTCCAAGTAATCGTTGTTAGACTGTTCATCACCATTCCAAAATTCACCAAAGACGTAGAAATCGTCGCCGTATTTTAATTTCATATCACGGATAAAATTGCCCATGAAGAAAGAATCAATGTGTTTGATAGCGTCTAATCGAAAACCAGCGATACCAGTTGTTTGAACAAACCAGTCTGCCCAATCGTAAATGTTTTTAATGACTTGAGGGTGTTTGAAATCCAAATCAGCATACATCAGATAGTCATAATTCCCATTTTCACCGTCAACTAAACCTTGATTTGCCCAACCTTTATTGTCGCCTTGAATTTGAAAAATTCCAGTTTTTCCAGTTTTGACATTATAATCTGTTCCTGTAAAATGATACCAATGCCACTCAAAATCATTATAGGTTTTATGCCGACCTGCAAAGGTAAAATTTGTCCAACCTTCGATTTCAAAAGGCTCACTAAGAACCTCTGTGCGGTCCTCTGGCACCACTTCGACAACAGTAAAGATTTCGGTGTGGTCAGCTGCTGCCTTGTGATTCAAAATCACATCCGCTAAGGGCTCAATACCATTTTCTTTTAAGCTAGCAATGGCAGCGAGATAATCGGCTTTAGTTCCATATTTGGTTCGAATCGTTCCTTTTTGGTCAAATTCTCCGAGGTCGAAAAGGTCATAAACACCATAGCCAACATCGCCAGCGTGTGTAGCCTTAAAAGCAGGAGGTAACCAGATTTTAGAAATGCCTTTTTGAGCTAGTTCGGGAGCATCAGCTGCTAATCGTTGCCAGTGTTTCCCGTCATTTGGTAAATACCATTCAAAATATTGCATCAGAGTTTCATTTGTCATAATAAGGCTCCTAGGAGAAAGACTTTTTTCTTTCATTTTACCAAAAAGATAAAATAACGCAAGCGTTTGCGTAATAAAAAATATCTCTTCCTATCAAAACAAGCAAAGAATTCTGGTATAATATTTTCTAAAATGATGTGAAGAGGAGTTTAGGAATGATGAAGAATTCTTGATTCAATTAGACTTTGAGAGAAACTAAAAAATCTGAGAAACAAATCTCAAATTTTTCAAGTTTTAAAGAAAATGTAGCGCCCATTCACCACCATAAGTGAGAATTAACACGTGTCCGATAATGGAAATTGGTTTACAAAGGATAATGATTTTTGAAAAAGTTTTAAAGGACATGTTGCTAAGCGCGGCTAACATCACAAGTAAATCAGCAGGTGCAAAGGGTGATATCATACATAAAATAAAAAAGATAGTAAATGATCTATGGGTGGCAACGAGTTTTTCATATTTATTGAAAGTAGCTTCTTTGACGAAAAGCAGGCAAAATCGTTTTCCATACCAACGTGTCAGTAAAAATAAAATAGTCGAACCAAGAATAATACCAATGCAACTCGTTAAAATACCAATAACTGGGTGAAAAGTCATAACAGCTAAAACCATGGTCAAACTAATAGGGACAATTGGCACAACAACCTGCATCATTTGTAGAAGAATGAAGAAAAGTGCTCCTAAAAATTTATCTTGCCCCACAAGCGTTTGTAATTTAGCCTGATTGGTTAGATAGCCATGCTGATAAAGCCAAATCACAAAGAGACAAGAAGCGATAAAAACAATAGCTGAAATGATGTGAATCAAACGTTGCACAAGTTTGTAATTGTTAAACAGAAATCTCATCTCCAATCTTACTTAATGATATTTATTGTAAAACTTTTTGCTAACATCAGTCAACTTTTTAAGATTCATTTATCACTTTTTTAAAATAGGTCTCAAGACGGATGTTTCCTATCCTAGAAAGTCATATAATATAACTATCCTAAAAACTTTTCATATAACTCCTAAGCAAGTGGTTTTCCAGCCGCTTGCTTTTTTTATCCTTCCCTCTGCAAGGACAAGGGATATCTTCTTTGGTAAGTCCCATTCTTGCTGAATCCAGTAAATAGATGGTTAAAATGGAATAACTGCCCCTTGGTGTCTTATTATCATTTTAGGAGAGTATTTCTGTTTAATGTATTGATCAAAATTTTTTCTTTAATTTTGTTAGTTAGGAAGGGTTATTTAACAAAACACTTATGATTATTTTCATATGACTAATTGTACTTTAAGATTTTATTGTTGATTTTTAAACAAAAAAACAAAAAAATAAACAAGAAAGGGTTTACAAATAAAAAAGGGTGTGCTATAATAAACGCATAATTAAATAAAGCAAGCGTTACTAAGCGGGATTAGGCGTGATCATAAATGAATTTGGAGAGACAATCATTAGACTTGTATTCCTTAATTTATATTATGATTACGCCTTTTTGCTTAGCTAATCAGGAGGGATTATGTACCAAATAATATCTTCTATGAATAACAATGTTACTTTAGCACAAGATGTGAATGGAGAAGAAGTTGTTTTGATTGGAAGTGGTATTGGATTTAACAAGAATAAAGGTGATACCGTCAATGAAGAAAAGATTGAAAAGATTTTTCATCTTCGAACAGAGGAATCAAAAGAGAACTTTATTTCTTTATTAAAAAATATACCATTAGACTTCATCACGGTTACCTATGATGTTGTAGATTGTCTGTCTAAGAAATATCACTATCCGGTACAGGAATATATTTATGTGACATTGACAGATCATATTTATTGCTCCTATCAAGCCCTTGTAGCTGGAAAATATAAGTCTAGTAGTCTTCCAGATGTTTCTTCCAAATATCCTATTCCCTATCAAATAGGGCAAGAAGCACTTGATATTTATCGTAAGAACTTACTCGAGTCGCTTCCTGACGAAGAAGTTAGCAGGATTGCTTATCACTTTATGAATGCTGAAGGAGTGATGATATTACAAAAAGAGAAAAATTTAGAAGTAAAGAAAAATATTTTACATTTAGTTGATGGTGTTCTGGAAAAGAACAATATCAAACGAACAAGTGAAAACAGTAGTTTTTATGATCGTTTTATGATTCATTTGAATTATTTTTTAGATTCTTTAAATCGAAGTGAAAACGAAAACAAATCATGGTTGGAGATAGAGAAGCAAGTACGATTAACTTACCCTTTAGCCTATCGAATTGGTAGTGATATTTACGATATTGTCACCCGAGAGATGGAGGTAGACAGTTATAAGTGTGAGAAAGTGTTTTTAGTTTTACATATACAGCGATTATTATAATAATGATTAAGGAGAATTTTATCATGAATAGAGAAGAAGTAACATTACTTGGTTTTGAAATTGTAGCCTATGCTGGTGATGCTAGGACAAAGTTGTTGGAAGCTTTGAAGGCAGCAGAGAGAGGAGAATTTGATAGGGCAGACGAGCTCGTAAAAGAAGCAGAGGATTGTATTACTGAGGCACATAAAGCACAAACAAATTTATTGACTAAAGAAGCATCGGGTGAAGATATTGCTTATAGTGTAACAATGATGCACGGACAAGATCACTTGATGACAACCTTGTTACTAAAAGACTTAATGCAACATCTTATTGAGTTATATAAAAGAGGAGTAAAATATGAATAAGCTAATTGAGTTTATCGAAAAAGGCAAGCCTTTTTTTGAAAAGTTATCACGTAATATTTATTTAAGGGCCATTCGAGATGGTTTCATTGCTGGAATGCCTGTTATCTTATTTTCTAGTATTTTTATCTTAATTGCCTATGTACCAAATGCCTTTGGTTTTTATTGGCCTTCGGGCGTTGAGACTCTCTTGATGAAACCATATAATTATTCAATGGGACTCTTAGCAATGTTAGTTGCTGGAACTACGGCTAAATCATTGACTGATTCTATTAATCGTGACATGGCAGCAACAAACCAAATTAATTACATGTCAACATTACTGGCTTCTATTGTAGGTCTATTGATGTTGGCAGCAGACCCTACAGCGGATGGTTTTGCAACTGGATTTTTAGGAACTAAAGGACTTCTGACAGCCTTTTTAGCAGCTTTTGTTACTGTGACTATCTATAAGGTTTGTGTGAAAAATAACGTTACCATTCGCATGCCTGACGAAGTACCACCTAACATTTCACAAGTTTTTAAAGATGTTATTCCGTTTACTTTATCAGTAGTTTTTCTTTATGCTTTGGATATTTTAGTGCGCCATTTTGTAGGTACAGGTGTGGCAGAAGCGATAGGTCAGTTTTTTGCACCACTTTTTTCTGCAGCAGATGGTTATGTTGGTATTACTTTTATATTTGGTGCCTATGCTTTCTTCTGGTTTGTTGGTATTCATGGTCCATCTATTGTTGAACCGGCTATTGCAGCTATTACCTACGCTAATATTGATACGAATTTAGCTCTTATGAAAGCTGGGGAACACGCTGATAAAGTTTTAACTTCAGGAACACAAATGTTTATCGTTACAATGGGGGGGACAGGAGCAACTCTTGTCGTTCCATTCATGTTCATGTGGCTATGTCAATCAAAACGTAATAAGGCTATTGGACGTGCTTCAGTCGTGCCAACCTTCTTTGGGGTAAATGAGCCAATTTTATTCGGAGCTCCAATTGTTTTGAACCCTGTCTTCTTTGTGCCATTTATTTTAGCACCGATTGTTAATGTTTGGATTTTCAAATTCTTTGTTGATACACTTGGTATGAATAGTTTCACGACTAACTTACCATGGACTACTCCTGGACCTTTGGGAATCGTTCTTGGTACTAATCTTCAACTTCTTTCATTTATTTTGGCGGCTCTCTTGATTGTGATTGATGTTATAATCTATTATCCATTTGTCAAAGTTTATGACCAACAGATTCTAGAAGAAGAACGTACGGGGAAGTCTAATGATTCTCTAAAAGAAAAGGTAGTTGCAAACTTTAATACTTCTAAAGCAGATGCTATTCTTGAAAAAGCAGGAGTAGGCGGTGAAGAAACAACTGTTCACAACAATATTGTCAAAGAAACCAACGTTCTTGTCCTTTGCGCAGGTGGGGGGACTAGCGGACTTTTAGCAAATGCTCTTAATAAGGCAGCTGCTGAATATGGCGTACCTGTTAAAGCAGCCGCAGGTGGATATGGTGCTCATCGTGAAATATTACCAGAGTTTGATTTAGTTATTCTTGCACCACAGGTGGCATCTAACTATGAAGATATGAAAGTGGAGACTGATAATCTTGGGATTAGGCTTGCTAAAACTGAAGGTGCTCAGTATATTAAATTAACCCGTGATGGACAAGCTGCTTTAGCCTTTGTGCAAGAACAGTTTAACTAATTAGTTAGCAATATTTGAGATGAGTGATAGTTCACCTCCTTTGACTATTATTCATCTCAAATGCTATTGATATTGAAAGGAAAGAATATGACAAAAACATTACCTAAAGATTTTATTTTTGGTGGTGCTACAGCTGCTTATCAGGCTGAAGGTGCGACTCATGTAGATGGAAAAGGTCCTGTTGCTTGGGACCAATATTTGAAAGATAATTACTGGTATACAGCTGATCCAGCTAGTGATTTCTATCATCAGTATCCTGTGGATTTGGAATTGGCAGAGCAGTTTGGTGTGAATGGCATTCGTATTTCAATTGCCTGGTCACGAATTTTTCCTAAAGGCTATGGCGAAGTTAATTCTAAAGGTGTGGCTTTTTACCATAAACTTTTTGAAGAGTGCCATAAGCACCATGTGGAACCTTTTGTAACACTTCATCATTTTGATACGCCCTTAGCTTTACACTCTAATGGTGATTTTCTTAATCGTGAAAATATAGATCATTATGTTAATTATGCTGATTTTTGTTTTGAAGAATTCTCTGAGGTTAATTACTGGACGACGTTTAATGAAATTGGTCCAATCGGAGATGGTCAGTACTTAGTGGGGAAATTTCCTCCAGGTATCCAGTATAATTTGGCAAAAGTTTTTCAGTCTCATCATAATATGATGGTTGCTCATGCACGTGTTGTTAAATTATATAAGGATAAAGGGTACTCAGGAGAAATTGGTGTTGTTCATGCTTTGCCAACTAAATACCCGTATAACCCAGAAAATCCTGAAGATGTCCGTGCTGCCGAGTTAGAAGATATACTCCATAATAAATTTATTTTGGATGCAACTTATTTAGGTGGCTACTCTGAGGAAACGATGAAGGGTGTTAATCACATTCTAAAAGTAAATGGTGGAGAATTAGATCTTCGTGAAGAAGATTTTGCTGAACTTGAAGCAGCAAAAGACTTAAATGATTTTTTAGGGATTAATTATTATATGAGTGACTGGATGCGAGCTTGTGACGGTGATACTGAAATCATTCATAATGGAAAAGGTGAGAAGGGAAGTTCTAAGTATCAGATTAAAGGCATTGGTCGTAGAGAAGCGCCAGTAAATATTCCTAAGACAGATTGGGACTGGATTATTTATCCACAAGGATTATATGATCAAATCATGCGCGTGAAAAAAGATTACCCAAACTATAAGAAGATTTACATTACAGAAAATGGTTTAGGCTATAAAGATGAATTTGTAGACAATACCGTTTACGATGATGCTCGCATTGATTATGTCAAAAAACATTTAGAAGTTATTGCAGATGCTATTGAAGCAGGTGCAAATGTTAAAGGATACTTTATCTGGTCATTGATGGATGTATTTTCTTGGTCTAATGGATATGAGAAACGTTATGGTCTATTCTATGTTGACTTTGAGACACAAAAGCGTTATCCAAAGAAAAGTGCTTACTGGTATAAACACCTTACTGAAACAAGAGTTATCCAATGATAATAGTCATTTTCTTATTATCCTATTGAAAAATATGATTGTATGCTAAAAGATAGTGAAAATCTACTGCTAAATGTATGAAAATATGCTACAATTAAAGAGAATACTGTTAGCTTAGTGCTGACTTTAATAGAAAGGGTAATAATGACTGACAATTCTAGTTTGAATAATGTTCAAAAAATCATTGTTCTTGATTATGGTAGCCAGTACAACCAATTGATTGCACGTCGTATCCGTGAATTTGGTGTGTTCTCAGAATTGAGAAGCCACAAAATCACAGCAGAAGAAGTGCGCGAGATTAACCCAATTGGTATCGTACTTTCAGGTGGTCCAAATTCAGTTTATGCTGACAATGCCTTTGGTATTGATGAAGAAATTTTTGAATTGGGTATTCCAATTCTTGGTATCTGCTATGGTATGCAATTGTTGACTGATAAACTTGGTGGTAAAGTTGTTCCAGCAGGTCAAACTGGTAACAGCGAATATGGTCAATCAACACTTCGCTTAAAAGCAAATTCAAAATTATTTGCTGACACACCAGAGAAACAAACCGTTTTAATGAGCCACGGTGATGCAGTTACCGAAATTCCAGCAGGTTTCCACCTTGTTGGCGATTCTGCTGATTGCCCTTACGCAGCCATTGAAAATACTGAGAAAAACATTTATGGTATCCAATTCCACCCAGAAGTTCGTCACTCAGTATATGGTAATGATATTTTACGTAACTTTGCTTTCAAGATTTGCGGAGCTAAAGGTGATTGGTCAATGGACAACTTCATTGAGTTGCAAATTTCTGAGATCCGCAAAAAAGTTGGAAACCGTAAAGTTCTTCTAGGGCTTTCAGGTGGTGTTGATTCATCAGTTGTTGGTGTTCTTCTTCAACGTGCTATCGGTGACCAATTGACATGTATCTTCGTTGACCACGGTCTTCTTCGTAAAGGAGAAGGGGACCAAGTTATGAATATGCTTGGTGGTAAATTCGGATTGAACATCATTCGTGTTGATGCTTCAAAACGTTTCTTAGACCTTCTTGCTGGTGTTGAAGACCCAGAGAAAAAACGTAAAATCATTGGTAATGAATTTGTCAGTGTATTTGATGACGAAGCAAGCAAACTTAAAGGTGTTGACTTCTTAGCACAAGGTACTCTTTACACAGACGTTATTGAGTCTGGTACAGATACTGCCCAAACAATCAAATCACACCACAACGTTGGTGGTCTCCCAGAAGATATGCAATTTGAATTGATTGAGCCACTCAACACACTGTTCAAAGATGAAGTTCGTGCGCTTGGTACAGCTCTTGGTATGCCAGATGAAATCGTTTGGCGCCAACCATTCCCAGGACCAGGACTTGCTATCCGTGTTATGGGTGAAATCACAGCTGAACGTCTTGAAACTGTTCGTGAATCTGACGCTATCCTTCGTGAAGAAATTGCTAAAGCAGGTCTTGACCGCGACATCTGGCAATATTTCACTGTTAACACAGGTGTTCGTTCAGTTGGTGTTATGGGTGATGGACGCACTTACGACTATACAATCGCAATTCGTGCTATCACATCAATCGACGGAATGACAGCAGACTTTGCACGTATCCCATGGGATGTGCTTCAAAAAATCTCAGTCCGTATCGTAAATGAAGTTGACCACGTCAACCGCATCGTCTATGACATCACAAGTAAACCACCAGCAACAGTTGAGTGGGAATAATAATTTAAGTGTATCCGAGTCCCGGAAATCCTTGATAGTAAAGGTTTTTCCGGGATTCTTGTTTTTTACTGGCTACAAATTGGCTACATTAGGCCGGATTTTTGTAGCCATCGGGTTAAATAGCCAAGCTGTCCAGTTGTTTGGCTACCTCTACCTGCTTGTTGGGATATAGGTGGCTGTAGGTGTCCATGGTGGTCTGCACACGTTCGTGCCTTAAGCGTTCTGCAATCAGCAGGGGCGATAAGCTCATATCCACCAGCAGGCTGGCGTGGCTGTGACAAATATCATGCACACGGATTCGTTTTACACGGATTGTTGCACACCGTATTCCATCTCATGGTAGAGAAAGCTCTTGGTATAGGGGAACAGTCGGTCATCCGGCTGAAGCCCATAGCAGCGGCTTATATAAGTACGCTGTTTTTCAAAACCTCTGGTATAGTGACAACTCGGTTGCTCTTGGGCGTTTTGGGCGGCGTGATGACATCCTTGCCGTTCATTTGCTGATAGCTTTTGCTTATGCTCAGCGTGCTTTGGGTGAAGTCAATGTCTGCCGGGCGTGAGAGCCAGAAGCTCCCCTTCACGGATGTCGGTATAGTACATCGTCATAAACACCGCATAGCTTGCCGAGTTGGAACAGACCATTGAGCGTGTTCAGCAGCAACAGGTGTCTATTAAGACGGTGGAGCAGATTGAAGCAAAGTCCCTGCCACTGACCTTTAAGGTAGCGATTGAGAAAGAGGATTATCAGACGTTGGTGACAGCGGCACAGAAATAGGTGGTGCAGGAAAAGCAGGAAGGGAAGCTGAAAAAGCTGATGAAAGAGACTAGGAAAACGGTTTTAGAGCTGAAGGATACGAAGGGATTGGCGGAGTATAAGTCTACTCGTGGACAAGTTCGTAGTAGTCAGCTGGAACAGGAGAATAAAGAACTTCGTAAAAAGTTGAGTGGGTATGAGGAGGTGATTGCTCGGCATAACTTGTGGGGATATTTTGCCAAGAATAGAGAAAAAGCACCGATAAAGACTGATGAAAGATAGCGTTAAGTCGAAAATTATATGTATAAAATGTTTACTTGTGAAAATTTAAAAATCATTGACAAAATTATTGTTATACAATACTATTTATGCAGGAGGTATGTAGGGATGGACGAAATTCAAAGAATGCAGGAACATCTTTATGCAGAAATAATAAAATACCCGGATGAGACTGAAATGTTGAAAAACATATTAGATGTTTTTGTGGACTATCCTGAAAAATACAAGCAGGAGGATCGTGAAAGTCTTATGACAAAAGCAAATTTAGTTACACCGTCAATTCTTGCAGGTACAGTAACAAGAAAAGCGGTATCTACGGAATGGATGCAGACCGCAAGTGCGCTTGGTGTGGCAGTTGCTATTGCAACAGAGCCTATTGGAAATGGTCGGAGGTTTAATGGGGGAATGGCTTGTGAAAATTACTGTTGGTAGTGGTAAGAAAAATAAAGACAGTAAGCAACGGTAGAGGTTTGAGCTTGGTATCAGACGCAAAATTTGTAAATTCTCTTATAGAATCAAAATGGAGGTGTGACCAATATGGAATATGCAATTATAGGAATTATCATTGTGGTAGTACTTGTTACCAGTATGGTAATTTCTAAAAAATCAAAGAAAAATGCATCTGATGTTGTAAACGAGGGGGTTAGGCATATTGAAGAAAAAACGGAAGTTCAGTTGGTTCCGTCAGAAAACGAATTGCAAGAACTTGTTATTCAAATGGAGATATTGCCTGCTGCAACCATCCCCGATGAGAACAAGCTGGTTGAAATCAGTGACAGTAGGGTTCTGACTCATGTAAATAATCTGATTCCAGGATTAGCTCAAGTGGGTAATGTTGTGAATAATGCGGTTCAGGCAGCTCAGGGCAATGGAGAGGTTCTTTATAGAGCGATTATTCCAGTCGGTGCGAAATTGACTGATTCGAAAGCTATGGGAGGCGCTGTTCGAGGAATTTATCACGGTGCGGATGGTATTCGAGGACATGCAAATTTGGTGGCTGTTGAAGCTCAAAAAGGTACGGCTGTTGTAGCGAACACCGCTGCTGCAGCTATGGGTGTGGCATCAATGGTTGTTGGGCAGTATTATATGACCCAGATTAACGCCGAGTTGGGCGAAATCAGTGATGGAATTTCCAAGATAGCAGATTTTCAAGACAACGAATATCGTAGTAGGGTGTTCTCGCTGGTTGCCCATGTGAAGAAGATTGCGGATTTCCAGATTGAAATTCTTGAGAATACTGAGCTGAGGCTTTCGAAGATTTCACAACTTGATAGTCTTGAGGAAGAGTGTACGCAGCTTCTTGGACAGGCTAATCTTGCTCTTGTGGGTTACACAGATAAGAATAATCTTGATTATGACGCTTATGAAAAAGAATTAACAGAAGTTCAGAACTGGTATATGTACCAGAAATCACTGCTGGATATGATCAACAAGATATCTGAGCTAAGATACACATTACACTTGGGTGCTGTATCCAGAGAACACTGCGTAGCATTGTTGCCTACATACACAAATCAGGTTGCGGAAACGCAGAAACGTTTGACTGGATGGCATCAGACTACGACTGAACGTTTGGGCATTGATATATCAGAGGTGCGCCGCAAGAGAGCTGGTTTTGATGGAGTGATACATTTCCTCCCGGGTTTGTTTAACGATAATCTGAAGTTTAGAACTATTGAAAAAGACACTGCAAGAATGATAGAAAAACAGTCTGCTAGCAACATACATGAATATGATACTTCGGATTTGTATGCAGAGGATGTTCAGCTGATTTCTAAGGATGGAAAGATATACTATTTACCAACTGAAAAATAAAATAGTATTTGGGTGAAAACTAATTTGATTGGAGAAAATATAAGGGCATAAGATTAACAAGCATAAGCACTCCTGGTGGGGGAGTTGCATGGGAATATACCAGAGCAGAGGGACACTCTACTCCTCTGCCGATATCCCAGAGCAAAAAATCAAAGTATTTATTAGCTCAATTTATGGTGTGAAGAAATATGATAAAGTACGAGCTGACTTAAAAAGTGCTATTGAGAGCACACAATTAGCTGATGTATACGTTTTTGAGAGTAACGGTGCTTCTACACTGTCTGCAGGATCCCATTACGCATGGGCATTGGAAGATAGCGACATTTGCATCTTCTTAATTGATAATGCCGACGGAATTAAGCCAGGGGTACAAGCGGAAATCGGTACTGTCAAAAAACATAATATTAAGTCTTTGTACTATTTCTGTGATGAAACACAAAAAGAAAAAACTCCGCTTGAACAAAGCTTGATGCCATAGCACTTCTCATTTGCATTGCAGTAAAATATCCTGAAGACTATACAAGAAATCAATGTATATATGAGAAACTGTTTGAGCAGCAGAAGGCTATTGAAGTTGCCGACAATTCGATTATTTCATCTAATATCGATGGCATTTCCTTGAAAATCGGATTGCAATTATTGTATATCGCCATGGGCAAAGATGTGTATGCTGATATACTCGAGTTGATGCTGTATATTCAGGGCGATGTTGCAACAACAATCACAGTAACTGATTTGATCGTTGAATATTTAGAGAATTCAGATGATGTTATTTTGCCATCCAAAATAGAGGCAGTTATCCTTCAGAATATTTTACAGTGGCTCCATTCTGAATATACAGATATCAGATGGTATGCCACACGCATTCTTCTTACCATGTCTTGTAATCCGGAGAATTGCGGCATCGTAAACCATCAGTTGGTAAATCTTATTGATTCTGATAGCGTATTTATTAAAAACTTGATTATGCGACACCTTCATGAAATAAACGGGATTACTGATGGAACAAAAGAGTATATTATTTCCAAATGCAGTCATGATGCTAATTTTGTTGTTAGAATGGTTTGTGATGAAGTGGTATAAGGCGTAGCTGAAGAGTAGAATGGAATATCAGCCGAGCAGCTACCCCTTGCCTGGCTGATGCTAAATTATGCGAAAATCAATTCTGCGTTGATGATCTCCTCTGCGCGGTTGCGGATGTTGTTCATAGCCTTGACCCATGCCAGCTGCGTTACAAGTAAGTCGAGCTTATTGCGAGCCTGAGTATCAATGTCAGTGAGATAGCTATACAGCATGCCGCTGAGAACGAGGTCATTGTAGAGCATAGGACGGTACTCTCTGAGGTATTGCTGGTGCTTCCTGTCCCAGATACCGATAGGGTGTACTTCTTCCTCTGGAATGACCAGACACGGCAGATAATAATCTCCATACAGTTCATACCAAAGACCGTTGCTGTTATCGTAGATGTATTTTTCCATATTGCAAACCTCCGTGTATCATTTATTTGCAGTAGTTCTGAGTGGCTTTGAGGTAAATCGGCCAGCGGAGGTTTGAACTGTAGCCGTGGCTACAAAACGGCTACAAAATTCTTAAAGACGTTCTGGAAAGCCTGAAATATGTGGATTATGTGGACGAAAAGCGTATTAACAGTGCGGTTTATCACGAGAAATTAAGGTCTGGTGCTCGAGTGGGAATAGAGAATATTATAAATAAAACCGCATGAAATCAATTGTTTCAGCGGTTTTATTTTTTGCTTAACACCAATTTGACACCAAAAATCACTAACCTTCAGTAATATTGCATGTTATAAGAGGAGGTACGTAATTATGATTTATACGATAGAATAGATTTTTTGCAACAATACCTTCTTTAGCATATTTAACAAGATTATTGCTATCTAGATTTACAATAAATTAAATACTTTTTAAGGAAATGATAAATAGCCAATATATTGTACTATCTAAAATAAGGAGGGAGATCAAATGAATATTTCAAAAATATTAGGAATGCTAAAAAATTAACTCAAGAACAATTTACAGAAAGAATTAACGTTTCAAGAAATGTAGTTGCAAAACTGGAGACTAATAGAGGATGCCCAGATATTCAAAATTTAATTAATATAAATGAAACATTTAATATTAGTTTAGGTGAATTGGTAAAAGAAGATAACTTAGTAAAAAACAAAATTATAGCAGAGAGTTTTTCAAGAAAGTTGCATTTTTGGTTCTATTGTATTTTCTAATCTTTCATAGAATACTTATGATTGGATTTCTTATTTCGACTTTTTTATGCTAGGAATAGAAATATATGTGTTTATAAAAGATAAAGTTTATAAAACGAAAAATTGAATTAAAAGATATAGATTAGATATAATCCTGATAATTAGAATCAATACCTTCTTGTGCTAGTTGTCCTCGAAAGCCGACCGGATTTGATTAGCTTTTTTACATTGCAATTTTCTATTTGTTGCCAAAGCTACTAAAAAGCTTGATTTTGTCAGTTACTCATTAATTTTTTAGTATATTAAGTTATATAAATCATACTTTTTATATTTAAAGAGAGTTAACATAATGACATCAGAAGATAAAAAATATGCATAGACGGCGACTTGTTTTGGAAAAAGGTCAAGTTGTTATTCCAAAGCAAGGGATGTTTTTGGGATAAAATCAGGCTGTCTTTTGTTAATATAATTAGCATAACTATTGACAAATGGTAGAAAGGGGCTTAGCTTTGTACAATACAGAACTAAATCCTTATCATAATTGATTGTCCAACTTTTTGGGTCAGCACTATTGCTAGTGCTTTTTATGTTCATTTAGGGTTAAAGGAGTTTAAATTTACCAGCTAGGTGCATTAGTGGAAGAATTAAGGGCTTCTTCCCAGTCTGGATTGGCTAATTTACAAAGAGTAATAGAAATACCTGCCATATTTAAAGAGGTAATTAATCTTCCAAGCTTGATAAATTTAATATTTAGTCTATCGATATCAAGTAGCTGTAAAACATCGTTTGAAAAAATAAGTTCTTCTAAACGAGTTGTTGCTCCTAAATTATTGATTAAAAGAATATAGGGATCTTTAGGTTTCCACTTTAAATTCATCCTAAGTTTATTTATAAGTTCGTTGGCTAAAAGTTCGGATGAAATAAATTTCTCTGTCCGATAACCTTCCTCACCATGAATACCAATACCATAGGAGATAGTATCAGGTGCAAGTTTAAACATGTCATTTTCGTGATTAGGTAAATTAGCTGGTTTCGTTGCTACACCAAGTGTTGCCATTGATGTAGAAAGTTTTAGTGCCACTTGTTCAAGCTCATCTAAACTAGCACCGTTTAGGGCATAGTAACCTAAAATTTTATGTAGTAGGATAGTACCTGCAACTCCTCTATGTCGAGTTCTGAAGTTTAATTTTTCTATCGAGATATCATCGTGAGAAACAATATATTTGATTTTTATTCCTATCTGTCTCGCTAATGTAATCGCCTCTGAAAATTCTTTTAAGTCTTTCTCAAAGTTTTTTATAATAAGAAAAACGCCTTTTCCTTTATCAACAAACTTAATTAGTTCAAAAATCTGCTTCGCTTTTGGCGGTTCAAAAATAGGTCCGCTGATTGCCGCAGTTAACATGCCCTCACCTACATACCCAAAGTGAGCTGGTTCGTGACCACTACCCCCGCCAGAAATTATGGGAATAATATTTGAATCTTGTTTATTGTTATAAATCGCAGGTAAATTGGGAACTTGTGATAAAAAAGGATAAATGCGTACCAAAGCATCTATACTTTCTTGAAGAGCATTTTCTATTTGATTGTATATTTGACTCATTGTATTCTCCTAATAATTTTCAACAGATACCTGTATAAGTCGAATTAATCTCTGGGAATCAATCGGTTCAGAATTTTTATTAAGTATAAAATCTTTAAAGGTGTCAGCGAGTGCGTGACTGTGATAGGAAATAAAAAGGTCATCATCCTTTATAGATAATTTGGAAGTATCTGTATATTCGTTAATAATTTTTAAAATGATTTGCCGACAATATTCAATGAAATATTGATTAATATCATTTTGAACATTCATATTAAAAAGTTGTTGGTAAAAATAGCGATTAGTTTCAAAAAAATACGACAATTCTTTTAATAATTGTAACCCTGATATAAATTCTAAGTTATCAGTAACTTGTTCACTTAAATCGTTTTTGAAAATCCATTCCACTAAATCGTATTTATCCAAGAAATAATTATAGAATGTCTGTCGGCGTATGCCTGCCCTTTCCATAATATTACTAACAGATATTTTTTCAAATTCTTTTTCCTGTAAAATTTGAATAAAAGCCTGAGCAATCCTTTTTCGAGTGATAAGAGATGTAGCCATAATATTGGCTCCTTACTTGATTATGATATAAGTTTATCATAATTCACAATTAAAAAAACGGACAAAGCTTAAAAACTGTCCGTTCCTTTTAGTTTATACATCTTCTATAATGAAGTTGAAAATAAATCAAAAGGAGACGAAACATGAAGAAAATTATTAATGAACCAACAAAAGTAGTGGATGAAATGCTAAATGGTTTAGAGTTTGTACATTCAGACTTAGTTAAACGCGTAAAAGGTTTTGATGTTATTCAGCGTACCTCTGAAAAGACTGGAAAAGTTGCGATTATATCAGGTGGAGGCAGTGGTCATGAACCAGCTCATGCAGGATTTGTAGGTGAGGGCATGTTATCGGCAGCAATATGTGGTGCTGTGTTTACTTCACCTACACCAGACCAGATATTGGAGGCAATTAAACAATCTGATGAAGGCGCTGGAGTATTTATGGTTATAAAAAATTATTCTGGTGATGTTATGAATTTTGAAATGGCGAAAGATTTGGCTGAAATGGAAGGAATTGCAGTAGAAAGTGTTGTTGTTGATGATGATATAGCTGTTGAGGATAGCTTATATACACAAGGCAAACGAGGTGTGGCTGGTACAATTTTCGTTCATAAGATTTTAGGAAACGCAGCTGAGAATGGAAAATCACTATCTGAAATAAAGGAATTGGCTGATAAATTAGTGCCTAATATTCATACCGTTGGATTAGCCCTTAGTGGTGCAACGGTTCCTGAAGTTGGTAAACCAGGTTTTGTTTTGGACGAAAACGAAATAGAATTTGGTATCGGTATTCACGGGGAGCCAGGTTATCGTCGTGAAAAAATGCAACAATCATATGATTTAGCAAAAGAATTAGTTAATAAATTATTGGAAAATTTTGATGATACTGAAGGAGATTTTGGAATGTTAGTAAATGGTATGGGTGCAACACCACTTATGGAACAATATATTTTTGCTAATGATGTTCGTAAGTTATTAGATGAAAAAGGGATTAACGTAACATTCAAAAAACTTGGTAATTTAATGACGTCTATTGATATGGCTGGCATATCATTAACATTGATTAAGTTAGAAGATGATGAATGGCTAAATGCGTTGGAAGCACCAGTAAATACAATTGCTTGGTAAGAGAGGTAGAATTATGCAAGTAGAAACAGCAAAAAAATGGATGGTATTATTCAACCAGAAGATTCAAGATAATAAAGATTATCTTTCAGAATTGGATACCCCTATTGGAGATGGTGACCATGGTGGAAATATGTCGCGTGGAATGGCTGCAGTTGTAGATGAAATCGGAGAAAAAGAGTATGAATCTACCTCTGAGTTATTTAAAGCGGTAGCAATGCAGTTATTGAGTAAAGTAGGTGGGGCGTCAGGTCCTTTATATGGTTCTGCTTTTATGGGAATTTCAAAATCTGAACAAGACAGAGGAAGCCTTTCTGATGATGTTAAAGCAGGTTTGGAAATGATAAAAAAGCGAGGTAAGGCAGAAATTGGCGAAAAAACAATGGTTGATGTTTGGGAACCTGTATTAAAAGCCTTGGAAACTAATTCATTAACAATCGACCGAATTAATGAGTATGTTCAAGCTACTTCTCCTTTAAAAGCTACAAAAGGACGTGCTTCATATGTTGGTGAACGTTCGATTGGTCATATTGATCCTGGAGCATTTTCATCAGGATTATTATTTAAAGCACTAATAGAAGCGGAGGAATAAAGATGTCTAGTACTGGTATCGTTATTGTTTCCCATTCTAAAAATATTGCACAAGGAATTGTTGACTTAATATCAGAAGTTGCTTTTGAGATTTCAATAACATATGTTGGTGGAACTGAAAAAGGAGAAATAGGGACAAGTTTTGAACGTGTCCAAGAAGCAGTGGAGGCTAATAAAGCAAATGTACTTCTGGCTTTTTATGATTTAGGTTCTGCAAAAATGAATTTAGAAATAGCAAGAGATTTTTCAGAAAAAGAAATTGTTATTAATAATGTTCCAATAGTTGAAGGGGCTTATACTGCGGCGGCTTTGCTGCAAGCTGGGGTAGAACTTGAGGAAATTTCAAAACAACTACAAGAACTGGAAATAAGTAAGTAGGAGAAATAGTTATGAAAGAATTTATTGGTGAATTTTTGGGAACCTTTATCCTTGTCTTACTAGGAGATGGTGTTGTAGCTGGTAATGTTTTAAAAAATACTAAGGAAGAAGGAACTGGTTGGAGTTCAATTGTTTTTGGCTGGGGAATTGCTTGTACAGTTGCTGTTTATGTGGCAGGATTGTTCAGTCCAGCTCATTTGAATCCCGCAGTGACAATTGCAATGGCTGCCACAGAATCTTTAGCATGGAGTAAAGTACTGCTTTATATTGTTGCACAATTATTAGGTGCTATGTTTGCTGCTGTTATACTTTGGTTACATTATTACCCACATTTTAAAGAAACCAAAGACTCTGGTGCAATTTTAGGGATGTTTTCTACGGCACCTGCGATACGCCATACCCCTTCAAACTTTTTTGGAGAAGCACTTGGAACAGCAGTTTTAGTAATTACTATCATGGCTATTGGTCCTAATAATGTTGCAGCAGGATTTGGACCAATTATTGTGGGGCTTGTAATCTTTGCAGTAGGTTTTTCTTTAGGACCAACCACGGGATATGCTATTAACCCAGCACGTGATTTTGGACCTCGCATTGTTCATGCACTATTACCTATCCCAAATAAAGGGGATTCAGATTGGGGATATGCATGGATTCCAGTGCTTGGACCAATTGTTGGAGGAACAGCAGGGGCATTAATCTATCAAATGCTACTGAATCATTTTTTGTAAAAACACATCATCGTCAATCAAGCCAACAAACGCCAGCATCAGTTGGTTGGGTTGGAAGACTAATAAAAAATAAAATGATAATTCACCTTATCTAGCTAAATAAACCGCTGGATAGGGTGCTTTTTTTACTACGCCAAGATATTATTTTTTTGAATTTAAATGATATAATAGAAATAACGAAACGTTTTCAGAAAAGGATTGAGATTTATGCCACTTCAAGACAAATATTCACCAATTATTGGAAAAGTAAATTATAATTCTTTCTCGGTTAAAGCTATCAAAGAGCTGGATTTTTCTGAGAAGGATGAACAATTAATTTTAGATTATCCAACAGTTTATATCATTGATGATAAAATTTCCGACAAGAAACATAATTATAATGTTTATGTTGGTGAGACAACTGACATTAATCGTCGGACTAAACAGCATTTAAACGATGATATTCGTAATGGTCGTGAAGATTTTAAAAAATTGAGTGACTCTTCCACTACTGAGATGTATATCATAGGTCACAAATATTTCAATAAATCACTTACACTAGATATTGAAAATAGGTTGTTGCATTATCTCCTAAGTTCGGAATCAGTAAAGAATGTCAATAATAGGCGTGGAAATCCTCAAAATGATTATTACACCTCTGAAATTATGGATTCAGTCTTTTCCAAAATCTGGCGTAAGTTACATTCATTAAACAATGTACTTTTCCCAATTGAGTCTGTTATCCGAGATTCTGCTTTATTTAAAGCATCTCCATTTCATAAATTGACGAAAGAACAAAAAGAAGCTAAAAGTAAAATTATACTTCAAATATTATCTAGTTTAACTCAAAACCTTGATGGACAATTAATTTTAGTTGAAGGAGAAGCTGGTTCTGGGAAAACTGTTTTGATGAGTAGTTTGTTATATGATTTATTTAATTCTAATGAATTCCCTGTATCTAAAGATAAAATGTCTATTCATCTTTTAGTGAATCATGAGCAACAATTGACGGTCTATCAACAAATGGCGAAGAAATTAGGGTTAAAAAACAAAAACGGCATTGATGTTGTTATGAAACCGACAAGTTTTATTAATTATCAATCGAAAAATAATTTAAAAGCTGATGTCGTTATTGTTGATGAAGCACATTTGTTGCTAACTCAAGGAAAACAGTCTTATCGAGGAAAAAATCATTTAAAAGATTTATTAGCCAATGCTAAAGTTGTTGTAGCTGTTTTTGATGAAAATCAAATTCTTACAACTGAACAAATTTGGGAAAGTGCTGATTTAGCAGAAATGAAATTAGATGCTCAATGTGTGATATCGTTACGTGATCAAATGCGAATTAACGCTCAACAGTCTACAATTGATTGGATTCGAAGCTTAGTAGATGAACAAGTTATTTATCCATTCAGAAAGGATGATAAATATGATTTTAGAGTATTTGATTCTCCGCAAGAAATGTACGATGCCATCAAAGAGAAAGACCAACATCAAGAGAATGGTATCTCACGAATGTTGGCAACTTATGATTGGAAATTTAAACAAAAGGGTAAACCAGAAGATAACCAATATTGGAATGTGACAATTGGTGATTTTTCAATGCCTTGGAATTTACAACTTCCTAAAGATAAAGCAACTAAAAATCTTTCATGGGCAGAACAGAAGCAAACTATCGATGAAATTGGGTCAACTTATACTATTCAAGGGTTTGACTTGAATTATGCCGCAGTTATTATTGGACCATCTGTAAAATATCGTGATGGGAAAATTATTTTTGATCCAAGCGCTAGCTGCAACGAAAAAGCAATCCGCAACAGAACATTAGCCGATGGAACTAGAATGAAATTCGGTGAAACATTGTTAAAAAACGAATTAAATGTCTTGTTAACACGAGGAGTAAATGGATTGTATTTGTTTGCTGTTGACGAAGAATTGCAGAAAGCGTTGAAAGAGGCGATTGAGAAAATAGAATAGGAGAATTGAATGGGAGACGAATCAACATCAGGTTAAAGGTAGATAAAAAATCAGATATTACTGATAATTTAAATAATTATATGGCTTACCGAATTTGAAGTAGAAGAATAGGTAAAGAATTATTTTAAATTAGTGCTTTTTATAATTTTTAAGAATGAACATACCTCTGGTTTTAGTTAGATACAAATTTATAATAAAAAAGAAGGGTATTAATGGACAGTTTATATATATCTAGAGTAGTTATAAAGAATTAAAGGAACTTTAAGGGCTTAGATGTTAATTTGCAACACAAGTCGGTAATCGTTGGTGAGAACAATGTTGGCAAAACAAATTTTATCAAGGCATTGCAGCTGATTTTAGATCCTTCACTTTCAGATGAAGATAGAATGCTATCTGAAAGTGATTTTAATGATTCTCTTAAGAATCCTATGGAGAATAATCAAGAAATTTTAATACAGATTTATATTAGCAATTACAGAAGAAACGTTGCAATAATGACAATGTTATCTGATGCGACTGTCTTGGATGCTGAAGGAAATGAAGTGCTTTTATTAAGCTATAAGTTTTTCCCACATATAGATGAGTTTGGAAAAAAAGAATATCAATATGAAGTATATATGCGAGATGATATGTCTAGAAAATTTGGTTCGAGAGAAAGAAAGTATCTTAATATAAAAGTAATTAAGGCACTAAGAGATGTAGAGGCAGATTTGAGAAACAGCAAAAAATCTCCGGTAAAAAAGATGCTTGATGATTATAAAATCAGTAAAGAAGTTCTTGAAAATATAGCAAGTGAATATAAAGAATGCGGTGATTGCGTTTTGGATTTAGATGAAATCAATGATATGACAATGCATATCAATGAACGTTTTTCAGAAATCCTTGGGAATCATGACTATGATATTTCGTTACAGGCAATGGAGGTGGATCCAACAAGGGTATTAGGATCGCTGAAAATGTTGATGGCAAATCGCTCTGTATCGGATTCAAGCTTGGGGCTAGATAATATTTTATATATTTCGTTGGTTCTTCAGATGCTAAAAGATAAAACAGTTCCAACTTTTGTTTCTGGTTCAGAATATAGGGAACTATTAACAAAGGAAAATAGCGAAATAATAGATGAATGCTATATTTCCAATGCAGGTGGAAATTATGTTTTAAGAACTGATTTAAATGAAGAGAACTATGCTTCATTGTATACATTTATGGCAGACAATGGACATGGAAACAATGCAGTTACTTTGCTGGCTATCGAGGAACCTGAAGCACATCTTCATCCAGTTTATCAGAGGTTAATCTATAAAGATGTTATTAATCGAAACGGATTTCCTATTCTTCTTACTACACATTCAACACATATTACTTCTGTAGCACCAATTAAGTCATTGGTACACTTGCATCAAGAAGCAGGGAACACAGTTGCTCATTCTACAGCAAGCATGCCTATGTTGGAAGGGGAATTTTTGGATGTTGAACGATATCTCGATGTTAAACGTGGTGAAATATTTTTAGGAAAAGGTGTGATACTCGTCGAAGGTATAGCAGAGGAATACATTATTCCAAAACTTGCTGAATTATTAGGTAAATCGTTGGATGAGAAGGGGATAGTAGTTTGTAATATTAATTGTACGAATTTTAAACCATATATGAAGATGCTTAATTCTCTTAGTATACCGTATGCAGTTATAACGGATGGTGACTTCTATATTGAAAATGTTGACGATAGAGATGATTCAAATAGAAATTATCATGTGATGGAGAAAGATGTAAAGGATAATGATACCTGCGGATCCCTTGGAAGGGAAAACGCTATTAAAACATTCGAAGCGTTGGATGATAGTGTGCCGGAAAATGTTGATTTAGCTTTATATTTTTCAGAACGAGGATATTTTATTGGTAAATACACGTTTGAGGTAGATATGATGGAATGCACGTCTACTGAAGCTGGTGAAAGGGCTTTTACTGATACATTTGATCAGTTAGTCGAGAGTAGTCGAAAGCAGAATAACTTTAAAAACAGATTGGAGAATCAAGATTATGAGTTCTGCTTACGAAGAATTGAAGATCAGAGTGTTGGTAAAGGAAGATTTGCACAGATTTTCTCGGGGAAATGTGTTACTGATAACTGCCCAGATTATGTAAAAAATGCCATTGAATATATTTATGCGAAAGTAGATGAATGAGTACGACGACTTATATTGAAAAACTAAGTAGAATTGAAAAAGATGAATACCAGAAGGCTGCCTTTGATAGTCAAAGTAATACAGTTGTATTAGCTGGGCCAGGAAGTGGAAAAACAACAGTTTTGACTTTAAAAGCCATGCATTTGCTAAATGGCGTAATTGCAGAACCGCGTGGTTTGGCATGTCTTACTTATAGTAGAGAGGCTGCAAGAGAATTTACAGAGAGATTAAAAGAATTAGGTTTGGTAGGGGGAAATAATATATTTCTTGGAACGGTACATTCATTTTGTCTCACAGAGATACTGGGTAAATTTTGTGATGTATATTCATTAAATATTCCGACGCCGATAAAAATTGCTTCTGAAAAACAAAGAGCAAAACTATTTGAGATAGCAAAGAAAAATGTTGGGTGCAATGATAAGTATTTTAAAATTGAGAGAATGAATTGTACAAGAATGCTTAGTATTTCTGGAGTAAGTAATATTTGTGTTGATAGAGACGAAACTGCAGAGATAATAGCTAATGAATATGAAAAACTATTAAACCAGGCCGGTGTTATTGACTATGAAACAATTATTATTGAGTCTACAAAGCTATTACAGGAAAAACCTTATGTTAGAGAGTGTATATCTGCGAAATATCCGTGGCTTTTAATTGATGAATATCAGGATTTGGGGCGACCGCTTCATGAAATGGTTCTCACACTTATAGACAATACAAAAATAAAATTCTTTGCAGTTGGTGATCCAGATCAATCTATATATGGATTTCAGGGAGCAGTACCTGATTATTTAATTGAATTAGCTGATAGACCTGATGTTCAGAAAATAACTTTATTGAACAACTATAGAAGCAATCAAGACATTATTGACGGTTCAGAACTTGTGTTAAATCAACAGCGTGGTTATGTTGCGAAAACACGAGAAAATGAAGATGCTGTTTATAAATTTATTGAAGTAAATGAAGAGTTGGATGACCAGATTGAATATTTTGTTAAAAGGATCGTTCCAGGACTTGTAAAAAACGGCATTCCCTATGAGGAGATAGCAGTTCTTGTTGGGAATAATTCGGAATGCAATAGTATTGCATTAAGATGCCAGAAAGAGAATATCCCATACTATATCGTAAAGCATCAATTTAATCGGAGCGATTTTGTTAAATGGGTAGAAAGCTGTGCTTCGTGGATTGAAGGAGATAAAGATATTGTTTTTTCGGATATAGGTGACTTTTGGATATCGTTGATAACAGTAAATGGCGCAATGTATTTGACAGATGAAGAAAAACTAATTATCAGAGAGCGACTGTATAAGGTTCTTGTGGAAAGCAAAGATTATGAAAAATCACTGACGAAATGGTTTGAATATGTAAGGAAAGAGCTATGTTTTGATAAGTATCTTGAACAAAATACGTATTTCCAGGATGAAAAAGATAATATTGATAATCTGATGAAAGAAATGTCTGGTAGTGAATATAAGGAATATGGAATAGATAAGTTTTCTAAAATCGGGAAGCCCGAGAATCAAATTGTTATTTCTACAAGACATAGTTCAAAAGGATTAGAATTTGAGGCAATAGTAATGATGGGAATGGAAGAAGATCATTTTCCAAGTTATTATGTTAAAAACGACGCCAGATTATTAGCAGAGGCTAATCGTTTGTGCTTTGTATGCGTAAGCCGAGCAAAACGTGTGTGTATTTTAATGAAATCAAGTTATTATACGATTAAAACTAAAAATGGTCCGTGGCGAAAAGAGTTCAAACCATCGATGTATTGGAATATATTATACTCAAAATATGGTAATATTAATACAAAGAAACTCCACTAAAAACTTCGGTAAAAATATGTTAAAATAAAGCAAGGTTATTTAGAACAGAATGGGAGTAGGTTATGGTTCCAGCGTATATTAGAATTCATGATGCGATTAAGAAAGAGATTGATGAGGGCGTTTGGGAAATTGGTCAGCGTTTGCCGAGTGAGCGTGATTTGGCGGATGATTACGAGGTGAGTCGGATGACACTTCGTCAGGCGATTACGCTTTTGGTCGAAGAGGGCATTTTGGAGCGCCGTGTGGGTAGCGGGACTTATGTGGCTAGCCACCGTGTGCAAGAAAAAATGCGTGGGACAACCAGTTTCACCGAAATTGTGCGTTCGCAGGGTAAAACGCCGTCGTCACAATTGATTTCTTATCAGCGAAAAACTGCTAATGAAACGGAAATCCAGCAGTTACAACTAAAAGCGACAGATACCGTGGTGCGTATGGAGCGCGTGCGTTTTGCGGATAACATTCCTTTGGTTTTTGAAGTGGCATCAATTCCAGAAAAGCTCATTCAGTCTTTCAATCAAGAGGACATCACAGAGCATTTCTTCCAAACATTAACGGATAATGGTTATGAAATTGGCAAGAGTCAGCAAACGATTTATGCTAAAAATGCAAGTGAGCGCGTGGCGAATTATCTCAAAGTGCCTAAAAATCATGCGGTGCTGGCATTGACACAGGTATCCTATTTCACAGACGGACGACCATTTGAATACGTTCACAGCCAATACGTCGGCGACCGTTTTGAATTTTATTTGGAGAATAATTAAGGAACAAACCATTCTCCAAATGTATATCCTAGAGGAAGTCACGAAAGATTTGAAATAACAAGTCATAAAACAGAACCTTATTGGGTGTCTGTTTTATTTTTTCCAATATTTCTTATTAATCTAGGACAACTATTTTAAGATAAAAAGCAGATTATTTGAGAAAAGTAAAAAGGTAATATATACTTGTATCAGATACAAATACAAGAAAGAGGGCAGGAAATGGATACAAAATTTTCGGTTGCGCTTCATCTTTTAGTGATGATTAGTGAAAGTGGCAAAAATTTGACATCACAAGAGTTAGCTAAAAGTGTTGGAACTAACTCGAGTTATATCAGGAAAGTAATCGCTCTTCTGAAGAGCGCTGATATTATTACTTCACATCAAGGTAAATCAGGTTACCAGTTGGTAAAAGCTCCTAAGGATTTGACATTGTTAGAGATTTATCAGGCGACACAAGAAATAGCTCATATTCATTTGTTTCAAATGCATCAAAATGCTAATTTAGAATGTCCAGTAGGTAAGCATATTGAGAAAGCAGTAAAGCCTATTTTTTTCTCAATTAATTCTCAATTAGAAAATGATTTGTCTAGCCAAACGCTAAGTAATGTCATTGATAATCTATATCGCGAAGCAAATTAAAAATAATAATTCCAAAAGGAAAAAATTTATGAAAGCAATGCAATTAACAACATATGACAAAAATAATATTACACTTGATCTTGTTCAGGTTGAAAAACCTGAAATTAATGCCAGACAAGTGTTACTTAAAGTTACCGCAGCTGGTGTTAATCCACTCGATAATATGATCTCTCGTGGTGAAGTAAAACTAATCGTTCCCTATAAAATTCCTTTGATTCCTGGTAATGAAGTTGTTGGGATAGTAGAAGCAATTGGTGAACAAGTATCAGGTTTTGAAGAAGGTGAACGTGTTTATGCTAGATTGCCATTGGATAGTATTGGAGCTTTTGCTGAATATGTAGCTGTTGACTACTCAGCCTTAGCTAAAGTTCCAGATTATTTAAGCGATATTGAAGCGGCAGCTGTTCCTCTCACAGCATTGACAGTTTTTCAAGCATTTGAGTTAATGCAGGTTAAAAGAGGTAAAACAATTTTTATTTCAGGTGGTACTGGAGGGCTTGGTGCCATGGCGATTCCCTTGGCTAAAGCTAGGGGGTTAACTGTTATTACGAGTGGTAATGCAGCTAATGAGCAGCGTGTGCTAGATCTTGGGGCTGATCGTTTTATTAATTATCAAACAGACGATTATAGTAAATTGCTTTCGAATGTTGACTATGTTTTAGATACTTTAGGTGGAAAAGAGACAGAAAAACAAATGACCATCTTAAAAAAAGGCGGACAGATAGTTTCGTTGAAAGGAATGCCTAATAGAGCTTTTGCGAAGCGCATGGAATTTTCAAAATGGAAACAATTATTGTTTGGATTAGCAGGTCATTCATTTGATAAACTTGCGACTAAATATGGTGTTATTTATCATTTTATTTTTGTTGAAGCGAATGGTAGACAACTTCAAGAGATATCAAATATTTTAGCAGAACGCAAACTTAGACCTTCAATTGATACAGTATATTCTTTAGATGCTATCAATAGTGCACTCGATAAAGTCGCTAATGGTCATTCACGTGGAAAGACAGTCATTCAATTTTAGTGAAAAGATAACATTGAAGACTTGAGTGACTATGATTTTTTATTATTACCTTTATTAAACAACAGCCTCTACAAGGTTGTTGTTTTTTGTCAGCATGATTCATTTTTTACTATAATCTAGATTTTCTAAAAGATTTACCACATATATTAACCATTTCTGACTATTAAATTCAGCTAAATTATGGTAAAATAAGGGCTATGGAAATTGAAAAAACCAATCGTATGAATGCTCTTTTTGAGTTCTATGCTGCTTTGTTAACGGATAAGCAGATGAATTATATTGAACTATATTATGCGGATGATTATAGTTTGGCAGAAATCGCTGAAGAATTCGGTGTGAGCCGTCAAGCAGTCTATGATAACATTAAACGAACAGAAAAAATTTTAGAAGCTTACGAGATGAAGTTGCACATGTATTCGGACTATATTGTTCGGAGCCAAATTTTTGACGATATTTTAGAAAAATATCCTGATGATGAATTTTTGAAAGAGAGAATTTCCGTTTTGAGTAGTATTGATAATCGTGATTAATCCGCGTATTACTCACTAAACAGAAGAACATTTGTAAAATTATAGAGATACTTAGGTAGGAGAAAAGATATTATGGCTTTTGAAAGTTTGACAGAACGCCTGCAAGGGGTGTTTAAAAATATTCGCGGAAAGAAGAAGTTGTCTGAAAAAGACGTCCAAGAAGTCACAAAAGAAATTCGTCTGGCATTGCTTGAAGCTGACGTTGCTTTGCCAGTTGTTAAGACTTTCATCAAGCGCGTGCGTGAACGTGCAGTTGGTCATGAAATCATTGATACACTTGACCCAACACAACAAATCGTTAAGATTGTTAACGAAGAATTGACTGAAATTCTTGGTTCTGAAACAGCTGAACTTGAAAAATCACCTAAAATTCCAACAATTATTATGATGGTCGGTCTCCAAGGTGCTGGTAAAACAACATTTGCAGGGAAATTAGCTAACAAGCTGATTAAAGATGAAAATGCACGTCCGTTGATGATTGCTGCCGATATTTACCGCCCAGCGGCTATCGACCAATTAAAAACACTTGGTAGTCAAATCAATGTGCCAGTTTTTGACATGGGAACTGACCACTCAGCTGTTGAAATCGTGACAAATGGTTTGGCACAAGCCAAAGAAAATCACAACGATTACGTTATCATTGATACGGCTGGTCGTTTGCAAATTGACGAAAAACTCATGGAAGAACTCCGTGATGTTAAAGCTTTAGCAAATCCAAATGAAATTCTTTTGGTTGTTGATAGTATGATTGGTCAAGAAGCTGCCAACGTCGCTGACGAATTCAACAAGCAATTGGACATCACAGGGGTTGTTTTAACTAAGATTGATGGTGATACACGTGGTGGTGCTGCGCTTTCAATCCGCGAAATCACTAGTAAACCAATCAAATTCACTGGTACTGGTGAAAAAATTACGGACATCGAAACTTTCCACCCAGACCGCATGTCTAGCCGTATTCTTGGCATGGGTGATTTGCTGACATTGATTGAAAAAGCCAGCCAAGAATATGACGAGAAAAAATCATTGGAACTCGCAGAAAAAATGCGTGAAAATACCTTTGATTTCAACGATTTCATCGACCAATTAGACCAAGTTCAAAACATGGGACCTATGGAAGATTTGCTTAAAATGATTCCTGGTATGGCAAACAACCCAGCGCTAAAAAACTTTAAAGTTGATGAAAAAGCTGTCGCTCGTAAACGTGCTATCGTGTCATCAATGACACCAGAAGAACGTGAAAATCCTGATTTGCTCAACCCAAGCCGCCGTCGCCGTATTGCTGCAGGTTCAGGAAATAGTTTCGTTGAAGTCAATAAATTCATTAAAGATTTCAACCAAGCAAAACAAATGATGCAAGGTGTTATGTCTGGTGACATGGAAAAAGCAATGAAGAAAATGGGAATCAACCCAAATAATCTCCCTAAAAATATGCCAAACGGTATGGATATGTCGTCACTTGAAGGCATGATGGGCGGTAATGGTATGCCAGACCTTTCAGCACTTGGTGGCGGAGATATGGATCTTAGCCAAATGATGGGCGGCGGTCTAAAAGGGAAAGTCGGCGAATTTGCGATGAAGCAATCAATGAAACGCATGGCAAATAAAATGAAAAAAGCGAAGAAAAAACGCCGTAAATAATGTTAGATAAAACAAACGAAGCTGAGACAAAAGTCTAGCTTCGTTTTTAGTTTGTTTTTGTTAATTTACTAAAAATAAAGTTTTCAAGACATCCTTTGATTTGATTCAGTAAATTTCTCATAACATCTTTCCGAAAAACTGTAATTTTCTTGAAAATTAAATCAGTCTGTGATATACTCCTATTGTAAAGACATCTCAGGAGAATTTTAGATGAAACGTGAAAAATTACTTGAAAAAATTGATGAACTTAAAGAAATAATGCCTTGGTACGTCTTGGACTATTACCAATCAAAACTTTCAGTTCCTTATAGCTTCACAACTTTATATGAATACTTAAAAGAATATCGCCGATTTTTCGAATGGCTTTTGGATTCTGGAATTTCAGATGTTACTAAAATTGCTGATGTTGAGTTAACAACCCTGGAACATCTTTCTAAAAAAGACATGGAATCATTCATCCTTTATCTGCGTGAACGTCCTTCTTTGAACACTTATTCAACAAAACAAGGTGTCTCACAAACAACGATTAATCGGACGTTATCAGCACTTTCAAGCCTGTTTAAATACCTAACAGAAGAGGTCGAAGATGAAAATGGTGAGCCCTACTTCTATCGAAATGTCATGAAAAAAATCGCTACTAAGAAGAAAAAAGAAACGCTGGCAGCTCGAGCTGAAAATATAAAAGGCAAACTTTTCCTAGGTGACGAGACCATGGCATTTATCGACTATATCGATACAGAGTATCAAAATAAGCTCTCTCACCGCGCCCTCTCCTCCTTCCAAAAGAATAAGGAGCGTGATTTAGCGCTTATTGCTCTTCTGCTTGCCTCTGGTGTCCGTCTTTCAGAAGCTGTTAATCTTGATTTGAAAGACTTAAACCTTAATATGATGGTTATCGAAGTCACTCGTAAAGGTGGAAAACGTGATTCTGTCAATGTTGCTAACTTTGCTAAGCCTTATTTAGAAGCTTATTTACAAATCAGAGCGCCTCGCTATAAGGCGGAAAAACAAGACCAAGCTCTCTTTTTAACAGAATATCGCGGTGTTCCTAACCGTATTGATGCTTCAAGCGTTGAAAAGTTAGTTGCTAAATATTCTCAAGATTTCAAAGTTCGTGTAACACCCCATAAACTGCGCCACACACTTGCAACACGTCTTTACGATGCTACTAAATCACAAGTCCTAGTTAGCCACCAATTAGGACATGCCAGCACACAAGTTACCGACTTATACACCCATATCGTCAACGACGAACAAAAAAACGCTTTAGATAAGCTTTAAAAATTAACCTGAACTATTAATAAGTTCAGGTTTTTTATCATCTCCTTGCTGACAAATAAATAATGAATGTTCTAAATGTGTTTTACATAATATTATTTATGTAAAACTAAACTTCAAGTGGCATGAAATTGCCGACAATCTTACCAATGATTTGAGGATTTTCATCATAAGGCGCGAATTTATCGGCGTAGTGTTTGTTGAGTGAGACTAAACGAAGTCCGTCCTCTTCTCGATAAACTTTCTTAATATAAGTTTGCCCATCCCAATCAACAGCATAGATAGCACCGTCATAATCAAAACCTGTTTGCTTAATCAAGACAACCTCACCATTTAAATAAGTTGGTTCCATTGAATCCCCAAAGACCCATGAAGCAAAGTCATGGTCAAGTTGTTCATCATAAAAAACAGTATCATAATTACCGTCACCAAAATAAGAATATCCAGTACCTGCAGATAATTTTTCAAAAACCTTGTAAGCATAATATTTAGGCAACTGAACTATTTTTTCTTGCTCTTTGAGTAAATCGTCAGCATAATTTTCGAGTTTGTGACGATTGTCTTGATTGAGTTTGAAATAGGTATCAACAATGTGATATTCAGATACAAAATAAGTTTCCTCGACATCGAGCAACCGACTCAAGAGGTTAAGATTTTTTTGATTTGGCTTTGTTTTGCCATTTTCCCAATTAAAGTAGGAAACTCTAGAAATATTAAGTAATTTAGCTACTTCTGCCTGTGAGTAACCTTTTTCTTCTCTAATATTTTTTAACTTTTCTCCAGAAAACATAAGCTCCCTCCTTGTTAGTTTATAAACTAACAATATTATAAAAAAATAAACCTAAAAAAGCAAGGGCTTAGCCCCTACTTCTGTTAATTTTTATGTGATGAAATTTCGACTTGTGTTCCTTTATCGATTTGACTATCGATAGTGATGTTTAGGTTAAGGGTGTCTAAAACTTGTTTGGTCATGTACAGCCCTAGACCAGTTGCTTTTTGGTGTTCATGACCGTTAAATCCAGTAAAACCTTCGTCAAAAAGACGTGGTAAATCTTCTTCTAGTATTCCAATACCATCATCAGATATAACGATATTTCCATCGCTTATACTAATGATAATTGTTCCGTCTGTTTTGGAATACTTAACGGCGTTATCAATAATTTGTGAAATAGCAAAGCTTAGCCATTTTCGGTCAGAACTCAGCTCCCAATCACCAATAACCTCAACAGAAAGATTTTTTAGCAAACACGGAATACGATATTTTTTGATAATCTTTGTTGTAACATCCTTGACAGATAGTTTTTCAAAGCGAAAATCGTCTTTGTTTTGACTGAATTTTAAATAAGTCAACAACGTATCAAGATAGTTTTGAAGTCGTGTCAATTGTTGCTGTACTTCGTTTGAGTCGAGTTGGTCAGTCTGTGCCATTAATGAAAGGGCTGATATGGGAACTTTCATTTGATGTGACCACATTTTGACAAGATTTTGCAAATTTTCAGTTTGCGTCTTTTCAGCTAGTAATTCATTAGCGCTAGTTTCTTTTAGTTTGATGATAATATCTTTATAAGCAAGTTCTGATGGCAATTCTAATTCATCCAATTCTTTTACATAAATAAAATGATGTAAAATAGATAATTTCTGCTTAAATTTAAGGTATTGCCAAATGCTGATAAAGATTAAAATCGTGAAATTAATTAAAATACTAACTTTAAAGTAAGCTAATGGCAGGCGATATAAGGCAAAAATAACAATGAATAATATACTTAAAAGGATATAAGTTAAATACCAGACGGAATATTCTTTAAAAAATTGTCGAATCATTTTAGAAGGTAGCCAACTCCTCTCACGGTGTGAATACGATCGAAACCTAATGGTTGTGTTTTCTTGCGGAGTCGTGTTATGTTAACACTAAGGGTGTTTTGGTCAATGAAACTTTCATTTTCCCAAAGCTTCTCGAGTAATTCCTCTTTGGGAACGACTTGATTTTGATGTTCAAAGAGAATTGCTAAAATCTTATTTTCTGTTGGAGATAGGGTGATATGGTCGTCACCGTTTGACAAAATCCCGTCACGTGATAGAGAAAAATGTTCTAATTGGTAATTATCCGAGGTAAACTGGTAAGCACGCCTTAAAAAAGCTGAAATTTTGGCATCTAAAATCGTTAGAGAAAATGGCTTTGACACAAAATCATCTCCTCCCATATTAAGTGCCATGACAGTATCCATTTCATCATCACTAGATGAGATAAAAATAATCGGCAATGTCATGCTTTTACGAATTTCTGTTGTCCAATAAAAACCATTAAAATATGGCAACGTGATATCAATCAAGATAAGGTCAGGTTTGATTTCTTCGACTTCCTGCTTGATAGCTCGAAAATTAGTGACACTAAAGACATCATAAGTTTGACTAAGATGTTGTTTTAAAAGTTTAACGATAGTTTCATCGTCCTCGACAATATAAATCTTTCCTTGTTTCATAGTCTTATTGTAACAAAAAATGGTCATCACGACCATTTTTTAGTAAAAATTTTCAGACTCTTTCAAATGACTGTTCGAAGATAGGAGTTAACGTTCAATAATTTTATAGTAAGTTCTACTTGTGAATTTATAGATGAAGAAATAGATTATGGTGATGCTTAGTATTGTAATACCACTGACGGTATAAATCATACTTGAGCTTGTTACTCCAAACAAGAGCAACATTTGTTTTAGCATGACAAGCGCTACGGCGAAGTGTAAAACTGCAAAACCGAGTGGCATAAAGAATACGAGTAGAATTTGAGAATTAATTGCTCGTTTCACCTCTTTTTTGCCCATTCCCACCTCTTGCAAAATTTTATACGATTTTTTATCTTCAATCCCTTCAGAACGTTGTTTATAGTAAATGATTAAGGCTGCACCAAGCAAGAAACTAATACCAAGTAAGAATCCTGTAAAGAGAAAGCCACCTGTAAAGCCATACATGCCCTCAAGGAAAGATGATTTGGTATCGACAATTCCTGTTGCTGCGTTGCCATCTGAATCAAGATATCGACCTGTTTCGTCTGAAATGTAACCGTCATTATTTGTAATTTTAGCGATTTCGGCTTTAGAAAGGTCAGCATAACCAGTGAAATTACTTCGGAATTGGAGATTATGTTGAGTAAAGAGCTCTTGAAGTTCATTTAAAACATTTTTATCACTAACGATTAACAACGCTGGATTATAAGTATTAGCAATATCAGGGAATATAACACTTCTTAGATTTTCGACATTGTCAAATTCTTTTCCAAAAAGAGTTAATTTTTCCAGTTGGCTATTTCCTTTTTGAACATAGAAAGCAGTTTGATTTTTCTTTAAAGTTGGTAGGCTATTACCCAAATCTTTAAAATCATCTTGGGTTATGATATATATATACCCCATTTTTGCCAAATCAGGAGTTTCTACATCTTGGTCTGTTATTGTGATTTCTTTATCGGTTGATACTGGAATATCTGAGAAGCCAGTATAGTAGGTGATGTAGTCACTTTCTGGTTTATCTAATTTATCGATAACTGCTGTTTTGAAAAAAGCTTCCGCATCTGTATCAGGCGTTGAATAGATTGTAATTTGAGTGTCTTTTGGGAACATATCGTCAGCTTGTTTTTGAGTATTGACATACAAAGACGTTGTTGTGGCAATCGTTACAAAAGCCATAACGGCTAGTAGCGTAATATTAGCAAGTCCGACAGCATTTTGTTTCATTCGGAAAATCATTTGTGCTGTGGTTACGAAATGTTCAGGTTGGTAAAAATATTTTTTGTTTTTACGACGGCGTTTTAGGTACCAAGTCATAAAACTGATGTAAAAAAGGTAGGTTCCAATGATAACAAGAACAACCGCGATAAAGAAACGATATAGGACGACAAGCGCAGCTATTCTCGTTGAAGAAATTGAAAGATAATAACCTGAGCTTAAGCAAATGATGCTTAACAATGCAAAGAGAATATTGCCACGTGGCTCTTTTTCACCCTGTTCTTGCCTCCTAAATAAAGCTAGTGGCGATGAACGACGGATATTAAAGAGGCTGATAAGTTCTAGGAAAAAGAAGATTGCAGCGAATGCAAACGCTGTGCTAATAAACGCTGCTGGTGATAAAGTCATTACCAACTGATTATAGTGTAAAAGATTAATAAAAATCAAATAAAACAATTGTGAAAAGACAGCTGATAAAAGGCTTCCTAGGATAATCACACCCACAAAAATAACAATCAGTTCAATAGTCGATACAAGACTGATTTGAAACCTGTTCATCCCAAGGATGTTATAAAGCCCGAATTCCCTACTTCTTTGTTTTAAAAGGAAATTATAACTATAAATCTCCATGATAATCGAGAAGATAAAAAGGACAACAATGGATAAGCCGAGTGTTACGGCACCATATGACATACTTTTTCCAACAGGGCTAAATAAAATCAGCAAAGTTGAACAATTTAGAAGAAATAAAATGGTGCTTGTGAGTAAAAATGGTCCAAAAATATTGACAGATTTTTTGAGGTTTGACCAAGCTAATTTAGCATAGAACATATTACTCACCTCCAAGAAGTGCGCTCATTGCAAGTGAAATATCCTTGTTGAATTCTTGATTGGTTTTGTTACCACGATAAATTTGGTGGAAAATGCGACCATCTTTGATGAAAAGGACACGTTTAGCATGACTAGCGGCGTTTGCTGAGTGTGTTACCATAAGCAATGTTTGACCGTCATTATTAATATCCTCAAAAAGGTTTAGAATATCTTCAGAATTGCGATAATCTAGTGCTGCTGTTGGTTCATCAGCTAAAAGTAACTGCGGATTTGTGATAAGGCTACGAGCGATAGCAACACGTTGTTTTTGACCGCCAGACAATTCAAATGGGCGTTTTGCTAACAAATTTTCAATATGAAGTTTTGGAGCGAGTGTTGCTAGTCTATTTTCCATTTCTTGGTAGTTAACACGACCAAGTACCAATGGTAAGAAAATGTTATCCTTGACAGAAAGCGTATCTAATAAATTGAAATCTTGAAAGACAAATCCGAGATTGTTTAAACGAAATTCTGCTAATTGGCTTTCTTTGATTTTTGTGATTTCTTTCCCATTTAGAATAACAGAACCTTTTGTTGGCTTTTCCAGAGTTGCTAAGATATTAAGCAGGGTTGTTTTCCCAGAACCAGATTCTCCCATGATAGCGATAAATTCATTTTCATCTACTTTGAAATCAACATCTTGTAAAGCACGTGTTACCTCTTTTGAAAAACGTGTGCGAAAAACTTTTTCTAAGTGATTAATCTCCAGTAACATAATTTCTCCTTTGTTTCATTATACCTTTTTTCGATTAAATAAAAACTCTAATTGGAATGTTTTTGCTAAAAAGCAATTAATTTAAATTTAGTATTTTAGTACTAAGGGTGTTTTAAAGGCTTTCTTCCACTCCAATACCAAAGAGCGAGACTTATTACTCCCACTACTACGATAAGAAGAATTGTAATAAGACTATAAAAAACTATCATTTTAAAAACCTCCTCCTATTATTTTGTGATACGGAGGGTGTACCAGACCATATAAGTAATGGAACCTAAAATAACCATGACTAACCAAATTAGAAGATTACTCCATAAATTGATATGTTTTTTGATTTCTTGACTCATATGACTGCTCCTCTCTTATTGACAAGTTTATTTTATCGAAAATTAGGTAGTTACTTCCTTACAATTTGAACGTCAAATCTTACAAAAATGTAAGGTTGCTTTCTGGCAACAAAAAAGCCCAAAACAAACGTTTTAGGCTTAACAGTTACTACTTACTTACCCATTGATTGCTTGTGCTATTTTTGTAAGGTATGCGTGGCTTTCAAGTTGTTTAATGGGTTTGTTTAAATCTTTTAAAATACTTGTGGCATGTTCGTTGAATAACGGCAGAGATTCTGCCCAATAGATTTTTCCTTGACCTAGTGTCAAACTATCATGTCTTTTACCTAAAGAGTCAACTAAATGATAGTGAATAATAGTCTCTTTTCAAAGTTTCTAGTGAGCGTTGTAAAGCTTTATTATCCCCATGCAGATAAATGAAAGCATGAGAAACATCATAAGTAAGTGGATAGCCTTTTTGAGCTAACAACTGGTCGAATTCAGACTTGCCAAATGAAAGTAGTTTTGAAATACCATTTTCAAAGATATGAAAATTCAAAGACATCTGGGTGATATTTTAGGCGACTTTCCATTTGCTCCAAGTCGCAACTAGCTTTTAGTCCTAATTGAATTGGAAACATTTTGTCACCTCTTTTAATATAGTATTGGAATACTAAACGTTAAGATAATCTTGCAAATCGTTTAAAGCACGTTCAGCAACTTTTTCATAACGTTCTTTTTTATCACGGATACGTGGTCCGTCAAGCTCTTTAACAATACCGAAGTTAACATTCATTGGTTGGAAATGTTTGCTTTCGGCATGTGTAATGTAATGTGGAAGAGAGCCGATAGCAGTCGTTTGCGGGAAGATAACCACTTCTTCTCCTTTAAAACGACGTACAGCGTTGATACCAGCAACTAGCCCTGAAGCGGCTGATTCCACATATCCCTCAACCCCTGTCATTTGACCAGCAAAGAAAAGGTCTGAATTTTGGCGTGTGGCAAATGTTTCAGTCAAAAGATTTGGAGAATCCATGTAAGAGTTACGGTGCATTACGCCATAACGGACAAATTCGGCATTTTCAAGACCTGGAATCATGCGGAAAACACGTTTTTGCTCACCCCATTTAAGGTGTGTTTGGAAACCAACGATGTTAAAGAGACTACCAGCAGCATTATCTTGACGTAATTGAACAACGGCATATGGTGTCTTGGATTCACCGTCACGAGGTCCTTTGTAGTCATCTGGGTATTCTAAGCCAACAGGCTTCATTGGACCATAGAGCATTGTTTTAATGCCGCGTTTTGCCATAACTTCAATCGGCATACAACCTTCAAAATATTTTTCTTTTTCAAAGCTATTAAGCGGAGCTTCTTCGGCATTGACAAGCGCTTCATGGAACGCCATAAATTCCTCTTTGGTCATTGGACAGTTAAGATAGGCAGCTTCTCCTTTATCGTAACGTGATTTCAAATAAACCTTGTCCATATCGATAGAATTTTTATCAACGATTGGCGCTGCGGCATCATAGAAATAAAAACCGTCGCCACCGTTCAATTCATGAATTTTTTCAGCAAGTGCATCTGATGTTAAAGGACCACTAGCGATAACAGTAATGGCATCAGTTGGAATTTCTGTGATTTCTTCACGAATGACTTCGATAAGTGGGTGATTTGTCACTTCATCTGTCACCATTTGTGAGAAACCGTCACGATCAACCGCTAAAGCACCACCAGCGGGGACGCGCGTGCTTTCTGCTGCCTTCATGATAACAGAGTCTAGACGACGCATTTCTTCTTTAAGCAGACCGACAGCGTTTGTTAAGCTATCACCGCGCAGCGAATTTGAGCAGACCAATTCCGCAAATTTATCTGTTTTGTGTTGTGGTGTTGCTTTCTTACCACGCATTTCATAAAGTTTTACTGGAATGCCACGTTTAGCAATCTGATATGCAGCTTCAGAGCCCGCTAAACCAGCTCCTATAACGTTAATATATGATGATTGAGACAATATACTAATACCTCCAAAAACAAGCTTAGGAAGCCCTAAAACTCATTTTCCAGATAAGGGAGAAAGCCCTTATCCAAATCTTTCTAATTTTGATACTTGATTATCATAACATAAATTTTGTGAAACTCAAATAATATTATATAGTTTATTTACATAAATAAAAATATGTAAATAAACTATTGATTATCCTTTTTAATCATATTCTGATATTGTAAGTGAATACCAATGTGACCAATTCCCAAAATAATTGATGCCAAGGTCAGAAATGGATTTTTACCATAGATGGATATGCATAGAACTGCCAAAACTGGCAAACTTGCTCCGGCTACTGGAATTTTTAAAAATGTGGTGCACAAATCTGGCATTCTTTTTGGTCCCATAAAATAACGAATCCAAAACATTTCATAAAGAATCATGCAAAAACTAGCAGCCATCAGCCACCAATTCCAATTAGTCCAGGGCTGCCAGTTAAAATCAGAAAAGATGAGAATCAGACAAGTCACAAGTACTTCTCCGATACGTTCAAGTATGGATAAGTATTTATTTTCTTGATACTGATAATGTTCATAATCTTTAGGTTTATTTCGTGTCCAAATAAGATTTGGTATCATTAGTAGCATTAAAAAGATGAATCCAACATAAGAAAAGCCAAAATGCATAGTCAGTCATCCTCATTTAAAACAAACAAATCCAAGCAGATAGTAAAACACTTAAAATACTGAAAAGTGACCCAATGAGATAGTATTCTGCAAATGTGGGGCTTTCGGAAATTTTATTATAACGAGCGATTGATTTAGCAGTAAAAACAAGTCCGATTGAAGCGAATTGATTGAAAATGATACAAATACTCATCACAATACGTTCCAAAAGTCCAATCGTTGCTCCAGCACCTGGAATGGTATCCATTTTTTGACTGCTCTCTGGCTGGTATTTTTGAAAGAAAATCTTGAAAAAGACATTAGTCGGTTTTGTAATCAAGACGATAAATAGAATAATATTAAGCACTTCTCTTGTTAAGATATTTGGCAAAACTACACCTTTGGCAAGCGGGGCAAGTAAAAGTATAATTCCTAGATGTAACATTTGGTCCAAAAGGAAAGTTACCAACGGATTTAGCTTGAAACTATTAGCCACATGAGGTTTTCCAAAGTCAATAATAGAATGACTCAGCAAAATAAGCAAGCTAATGCCCCAGATGTTTGGGACAAAAATAGTTACCAAAATTAACGGAATAGCTACCCAAATGAGATGAATCAAAAGGTAAGTTTTATCGGTATTTTTACGGTCGGCAACTGTTTGGCTTTGCAACTGAAAGTCTGACAAAAAGTGACAAATCAGTAATAGGGTTAATATAGGATTTTGGCTAAGATAGTGAGAAAGACCTGTGATTGACATTAGTTTAACTCCTCTCCAGCGTTTTTAAACAGATTTAACGCACAATTTCGTGTTCGTAGGTAAACCTTGATATTGCTGCTTTTCAATCGTTTTGACAGCGCACTTGTGCTTAATTCGAGCTGTTTTCCCAAAATTTGTTGGTCAAAATGCTCATCATAAATACTAAGTTTTAAAAGTTCCTGCAAGATAATTTCTTGGCTAGCGCGCCAATTGGACTTAATTGCTTCGCTACTGGCAATCAGTGTATTAATAATGTTTACCTTGGTGTCATCTTCAAAGGAAACAGCGATTTGCGTATTGCCGTAATCATTTTTTTGGTGGATGTAATTGATTGCTTTTCTAGCGTGCCAGTAAGCGGGACCGTCAGCGCCAATGCTTTGCTCTGGGTTAATATCTGTCAGAATTTCTCCTAAGCCAAGACCAAAACGTACTTGATAAGGCTGCATTGCGAAGTTAATACGGTCAATTACCTGAAATAAAGGGGCGTCCAAGGTTAACAATCCTTGAAATTCATCACCTAAAGTGATAGATAATTTTGAAACCAAGACATCTTTAAATTCAATATTTAACTCGTTTAGGCAAGCCTCCAATGTTTTTTGGGCTTGGTAACGATTATCGATTTTTTTGGAATCAATAATATCTCCAATTAATGCAAAATAATTCATAGCGTACCTCTCATAAGTCTATTATAACAGACTTATCAAAAAAAGTCCGTTATAACGGCAATTATTTTAAAAGTCCATTATAACGGAAAACATATTTTCCATACAATCAAAAAGAAACTGAGCATCTCTGCTTCAGCTTCTATCGTTTTATTTAATTTTTGCTTCTTCGTAGTCGCATTCTTCATTGCTGCAGACGACTTGTTTACCACCACCGCGGATTTTCTTCTCAACCAAGAAGTCTCCAGATTTTGGACAAGAACGTCCGACAGGTTTATCCCATGATGTAAATTCACATTCAGGATAACGGTCACAACCATAGAAAATACGATTGCGTTTGGTTTTACGCTCAATTACTTGACCTTTGCCACAGACTGGACAAGTCACGCCGATTTCTTTAGTGATTGCTTTTGTATTGTGACACTCTGGGAAATTGCTACAAGCGTAGAATTTACCATAACGACCTAACTTGATAACCATTGGGTGTCCACAAACATCACAATCAAAGCCAGCTGGCTCATCTTTGATTTGAATTTTTTCGATTTCTGTTTCGGCTTTGGCAAGTTCTTTTTCAAATGGTTTGTAAAATTCATCGATAACTTTTTGCCATTGCTGTTTGCCTTCTTCGACTTCATCAAGTTTACCTTCCATATCAGCGGTAAATTTGACATCAACAATATCAGGGAAGAATTCAACAATCAAATTATTAACGATTTCACCAAGTTCCGTAGGTTCAAAACGTTTCGCAGCTAAGCGAACATAGTAACGTCTTTGGATAACGTCAAGTGTTGGTGCATAAGTTGACGGACGCCCAACTCCATTTTCTTCCAATGTTTTAATAAGTGTTGCTTCAGAATAACGAGCTGGTGGTTGCGTAAAGTGTTGTTCAGGATTTGTTGACACTTTCTTAACAATATCACCTTCAACCATGTCAGGCAACATCTTATTCTTGTCAGAATCGTTATATACGGCTAAGTAACCGTCAAATTTTACTTGACTACCATTGGCAGTAAAGCGTACGCTATTTTGCTCCAAGTTAACTTTCATTGTGTCAAAGACTGCTGCTGTCATTTGACTGGCAACAAAACGATTCCAAATCAATGTGTAAAGTTTTAATTGGTCTTTATCTAAGTGCTTAGCGATTGATTCTGGTGTTAGATTGACATTTGAAGGGCGAATGGCTTCGTGAGCATCTTGAGCTCCTGAAGCATTTTTAACACGGCTACCGTGTTTAGAGTATTTTTCACCGAAACGTTCTGTGATAAAGTTTGCGGCATCATTTTGCGCAATTGGACTGATACGTGTTGAGTCAGTACGCATATAGGTAATCAAACCTTGCGTTCCGCTCTTACCAAGACTGATACCTTCGTACAATTGCTGTGCAACCATCATGGTTTTACGTGTACGGAAGTTGATTTTATTAGCAGCATCTTGTTGGAGAGATGATGTCGTATAAGGAAGTGGTGCATTGCGACGACGTTCTTTCTTTTCAACCTTAGCTACGGTAAATTCATCACTAGTCAATAAAGCAAGAACTTTTTGAACATCTTCATTCGTTTCGAGTTTTAATTTTTTGCCATCAATGCCATAAAATGAAGCTTGGAATTTCTTCGTTCCTTTTTTAAAGAAACCGTCAATTGTCCAGTATTCTTCTGGTTTAAAGGCTTTGATTTCATTTTCGCGGTCAATGATTAGTTTTAATGCAACGGATTGAACACGTCCTGCTGAAAGACCTTTTTTAACTTTTTTCCAAAGCAATGGTGAGATAGAATATCCCACGATACGGTCGAGAACACGACGCGCTTGTTGGGCATCTACTAAATCCATATCGATTTGGCGTGGTTCAACAAAAGCATTTTTGACAGCGTCTTTGGTGATTTCATTGAAAACAACACGGTTTTTGTCATTCTCATCAAGATCTAAAATATGGGCTAAGTGCCAAGAAATCGCTTCTCCTTCACGGTCCGGGTCACTTGCGAGATAAACTTTTTTAGACTTTTTCGCTTCTTTTTTAAGGTCGTTAATCAATGGACCTTTACCACGAATATTAATATATTGTGGTTCATAATTATTTTCAAAATCAATAGACATGCTTGATTTTTTCAAATCGCGGATATGTCCTACTGAGGCTACAACTTTATAATTACGTCCGAGATATTTTTCAATTGTTTTTGCCTTAGCTGGAGATTCCACAATAACCAAATTTTTCTTGGCAGATGTTTTTTTCTTTATTGTTTTTTTGCTTGATTTTTTAACAGCTGTTGGGGCATTCGTAGTAGTAGTCGTTGCCATAAGCTCACTTCCTATCAGTAATAAACTTATAACATGATAACCCGCTTTTCTTAAACTGTCAATAAAAAAGTTATATTGGATGTGGTAAAATTTTTTAGAAAGCTCATTAAGCCTAAAAAAGTAGGGAATAAACACTAAGTATTGATGAGGGAGATTTTTGAAGAGATGTTACAGTAGCTAGGGTGGTCTTATGACTGTCCTCTTCTCATTGACTAAGCCTGTAGGCAAGTTGACTACAGGTCTTTTAATCAAAAATGCCTCCTTTGCTTTTGACAAGAGAGGCATTGATCGCTTATTTAGGTTTATCCTTATTAGATGGGACATCCTCAAGGGGAACATCTGTATCATCTCTGTTTCTTTATAGAAAAAACTTGCTTATATTTGATATTCCGAAAGGATATCTAAGCCTGATGTGACGCATTTTGCGCCCTCTTTTATCAAATGATGACAGCCATCAGATTTTCCATCTAAAATATTTCCTGGAATGGCAAAAACGTCTCGTCCTTCTTCCAATGCTCTTTCGCACGTAATCAAACTGCCTGAGCGCAGCTTAGCTTCTACTACGATAACGCCTTGTGATAAACCTGCAATAATACGATTTCGCTCTGGAAAATGGAATTTCAGCGGTGCTTCTCCTGCTACGTACTCACTTAATACGAGGTGATTTTTAACCATGTACTCCTGCAACTGCTTATTTTCTTTGGGATAATAAACGTCCAGTCCACAACCGATAACGGCAATCGATGCACCACCGTTTTTTAGAGATGATAAATGCGCACTGGTATCAATGCCACGCGCCAACCCACTAACGATAACAAAATGATTCCCGAGTTCTTGGACAATTTTCTGTACGGATTTTGTCCCTGTTGCTGATGCTGTTCTTGCTCCTACTACTGCCATTTTGGGGCGATTGAGTAATTCTAAATTTCCTTGATAAAACAGCAAAACAGGTGGATTATAACAATGTTTGAGTTCTAATGGGTATTCGTCATCTAGTATGGAAACACTAGGAAAACAATTAAATTCTTTGCGCAATTCTTTGATGTCCAGTGCTTTGTATTTTTCCATAAAAAGGATAGGATTTTTACATTTTGAGACGACTGCCATATTACGCAAAGATAGTGATTTCTCTTGCTTTTCTTGATAATCCAAAATAGCTAAAATATTAAGATTTGTTAATCCTGCTTTTTTTAATTTAAACAATTCAAAATTATTCATGTTTTCTACCTCACTAATTTATTATTCGAAAAAAAGCCCTGAAAAAACAGGGCTTAGTGAATCTATTTTACGTATTAATCAAGCGTTTTTATGATTTTTGCAGGATTTCCAGCGAGAACCACGTTATCGCCAAAAGATTTTGTGACGACTGCGCCAGCACCAACGACAACGTTGTCTCCTAAGGTAACCCCAGGTAGAATGGTCACGCCGCCGCCAAACCAAGTATTATCTCCAATAGTGATTGGTGCACCGTATTCAAGACCTGAAATACGTTCTTTGGCATCAAGTGGGTGTAACGGTGTTAACAATTGACAATTTGTTCCAAACATTGCGTTGTCGCCAATGTGAATCTCGCAGATATCAAGCATGGTACAGTTATAATTGGCATAGAAATTCTCACCCACATAAATATTTGAACCATAATCACAAACAAAACGTGGATTCATTGCCAATTTTTCACCTGTTGACCCAAACAGAGTTTTTATAATTTCTCTTTGCTTATCACGGTCGTCCTCGTTATTAAACAACTTCATTTTTCGGCGTGCTTCCAGACGCATGGCAGTTAGCTCTGCATCTCCAGCATCGTATAGTTGCCCAGCTAACATTTTTTCTTTTTCGCTTGTCATATTAAGGCTCCTTTAGCATGGATTTTATTGGTTCGAATGTTTTACGGTGAATTGGTGTGATGCCATATTTTTTTAGACCTTCTAAGTGCTCTTTGGTTCCATAGCCAACGTTTTTTTCAAAGGCATACCCAGGATAATCATTGGCATAGTCAGCCATCATGCGGTCACGTGTTACTTTAGCAACGATAGAAGCCGCTGCAATTGATAAGGAGTTGGCATCACCTTTGAGGAGTGATTGTTGTGGAATCGAAGTTTCCAAATGCATGGCATCAATTAAAAGATAATCAGGTTTTGTCACCTCACCTTTCAGTTGATTAATGGCTTGCAACATACCGACTTTTGTAGCTTCGTAGATATTAATCTGGTCAATGACATTATTGTCAACAATTCCGATTCCAATTCCTAAAGCACGCGCAAGGATTTCTTGATAGATTTCCTCGTGGTGCTTCTTAGGAATTTTTTTAGAATCATTGAGGTGTTTAATTTTACAATTTTTTGGAAGAATAACGCACGCTGTGACAACAGGTCCTGCTAATGGTCCTCTACCAACTTCATCAATCCCAGCAATGGCTTGGTAACCTTGTTGATAAAGTTCTTTTTCGTAGCGCAGCATATTTTCCAAGCGTAAGTCTTCATCAATATCCGCTTGAATAGCTTTTTTTCGCTGCTGAATCGCCTTTTGGACCCCTGCACGACTATCTGAGTCATAAGCTTGCCAGCATGCGTCATCAAGGCTCTCAATCGCTGCTAGCGCTTCTTTGATTTCTTTAACGGTCGCCATTTTCAACTTCTCCTACGACATCCAAAGTGTAACGACCAAGTTTGCCTTCGCGGACATCTTTAACAAAAAGGCTATAAAAACGGTCATAATCATCACGAAAGCCCAATTTTTGTGTCATAGCCATAATAATCTCAGGCGCTTCTTCTTCTAAGCTGATACCTTTGAAGCGTTCAACAAGACGTTCTGGATAGTATTCTTTAAAGAAATTAAGCCCAAAAATCGTTACTTCATCCATTGGCAAAAGCTGGTCCTTAATAGCACCTGTTAAAGCGAGTTTGAGCCCCACTATTTCGTCCTCGAATTTTGGCCAAAGAATCCCTGGAGTATCTAGGATTTCCAAGTCTTTATTAGACTTAAGCCATTGTTGTCCTTTAGTAACCCCAGGTTTATTGCCAACGACTGCAATTTTTTTACCTGCCAAACGGTTCATTAATGTTGATTTACCAGCGTTTGGAATACCAATAATCATTGTACGCAAAGTTTCTTTTTGAATGCCACGTTCACGTAATTTAGCTAATTTATCAGCCATTAATGATTTGGCGGCATCGGTTACCAATTTTACAGTAGCTTGTTCTTTTGAATTAACGGCTAGGGTTTTGATGCCTTGTTTTTCAAAATAGTTACGCCATTCTTTTGTACGATTACTATCAGCAAGGTCGGCTTTGTTCAAAATCATTAATTTCGGTTTATCTCCAACGATTTTGGTTAACATTGGATTTTGGCTTGATAGTGGCAAACGAGCGTCAACTAAAATTGTCACAAAATCAACGTGTTTCAGATTTTCCTGAACTTGTCGGCGTGCTTTCGACATATGCCCAGGAAACCATTGAATAGTAGCCATGTAAAATAAATTCCTTTCGTATCAAGGGGTTAACGGGGGTAAGGGTAAGCCTGCCTAAATTTTGTCAGGTCACCAAATTTAGGCTAATTTTACCAAACCATTTCATCCCCAATAATTTTTTGCTTTCCTTCGCGAATACATATTATCTCAAAATTAGGATGATATTAACAATTTTGCTAGAAAGTTAACATTAATATGCCTTGGAAGATAGCTTTCTTTTATTCCAATTATATCTCGGAACTCTTTTAAATTCAAATTCGTTTTTCTGCTTTTTTTCAATCCAATCATTTAGTGTCTGAGAATACTTCCAAGATTAATAGCTTAAAGCAGAAAAAGAAAATCGAGATTTATATTTAATAGGAAAATTGACAATGCTATTATATCATGATTTTCTTTATTTTACCGTATTCTTACGACGGTTTAATTCCTTGTAATAATCTTTCACGACACTACGGACAACTTTCTTTAAACAACTTTCAAAACGACATTGAACTGTTTTCTGGAAGTCAGACGGTTTCATCAATCTCACCTCCTTTCCTTTATGATTTGAAAAGTGTTTATCCCTCTTTCCGCACCATATAAGGACAGCTAGGTGTGATTTCATGACCTCTTTTGAAAAATTTTTGATTTTTTTCGGGTATGAAAAAAGCCCGCACAAAACATATGGTCTGTACGAGCTTTTAAAGCTGAAGCATATTTAATTTTTAGTAGCGTGCTATTATTAGGTTGAGTTTGATTGTAAAGAATTGTGCTTAAAGCTTTCCATAACGCAAGCTCCCTTAAAGCACCGTATCAATGTTGGCATGGTTTTTCAAATTACTCTGAAAAATTATGAACTGTTCCTTTTGGAAATGTAATTGTCAGTCTTGTATATTCTTTTTCCATAGAAGCAATATCCAATTTCAAACCCAATCTATCGCATAATTTTTTCGATAAATACAGTCCCATACCCGTTGCATTTGCTTTGCTTCTATTTGAACCAGTAAAACCTTTTTCAAATACACGGGATAAATCAGATGTTTTTATTCCACAGCCGTTATCTTCAATCACAAGCAGTATATTTGTTCCGTTGTCTTGACTGTATATCGTCAGTTTATTTTCCTGCTTGTCAAAATACTTAATCGCATTTTGCACGATTTGAGATAAAATGAATGTCAGCCATTTTTCATCAGTATAAACGACATTCTCTATGTCATGGATATTGATAATTACTTTCCTTTCCATAAGTGCATGGCGGAATTTCAGAATGATATTATGTATCACTTCGTCTAACTGCAACTGTTTTACAAAATAGTCCTTTTCCGTGTTTTCACTTCTTGCATAATAGAGCATTTGTTCCACTAACTGAAACATCTTGTCTGTTTCTTTTTTTAACGTGTAATTTTTCGTATTATCAAGCGTCAAAGACAATGCCCCTATCGGTATTTTAATTTCATGGGTGAAACTTTCCACATATTCTTGATAATCCTGCTTTTCCTCTGTGATTTTACCGATTTCATCATTCATAGATTTGCAGGCTTTTTTTAGTGCGTAGTAATAGGCTTCATTTTGAAATTCTTTTGGCTTTGGTAAAATGTCTGCAATATAGTAGGTTTCTTCCAGTCCGTCTACTAAATCAATAATATGTTGTGAAGTCTTACGTTTCTTCCGATACAAACACCATTGAAAAAGCCCTTGTATGCCGATGAACAGAATTACCAGCAATACAACAAATAGCGTATCTACACCGTAGAAAATCAAGAGAAATGCTACTAAGGTAAGAAAGAAAAGTTGAAACAATATCTCTGTTATTTTTTCTTCTAAGAATGCAAAAAAGCTCACAGTTTCCAACCCTTTCCTCGTATATTTTCCAATAAATGAACAATACCGATTTCTTTCATTTTCTTTTTTAGACGAGTCATATTAACCAGTAATACATTCTCGTCCAAATAATATTTGTCGTTCCACAGCTTTTCCAATAGTTCTTCTTTGCTAATAACTTTATCTTCGTTCATAAAGAAGTAGTATAAAATACGAAATTCATTTCTTGTCAGTTCAATGCTTTTCTCTTGATACTTCAAAATAGATAAATGTAAATCAAGGGTACAATCTTTTTTGACAAGCTCACGGAAATTGTTCGGGTTCGATAACTGCAATGCACGCTTGATCTTCTCAAGAAGAATAAGTGTGTCATAAGGCTTTGTGATAAAGTCAATTCCGCCCACTTGAATACTTTTCAATTCGTCAGCATTTGTATCTCTGCTTGTTACAAAGATAATAGGTACTGGCATAACTTGTTTGATTTTCCTGCATACCTCATAGCCATTTTCATACGGGAGGTTAATATCAAGCAAAACCAGCTCTACGCAATATTGCTTTAATTCCTCTGTCAAATTTTCAAAATCAGTCAATAAGACTGTTTCATATCCTTGTGTGTTCAATAATTTAGAAAGCTCCAGACGAGTGATTTCATCATCTTCAATAATTGCTATTCTCATTTCAACACCCCCTTGATTTACCATTATAATAATTTCACGGCAGGAGAGCTAGAAAAATCTAACTCTCCTCATTGATATTTCGTTTGAAACCGATATACGTTGCAATCCAATAAATACTATAAATTAAGAAGAAGATAATTAAATTCAAGCCAAAGTACATTAGATAAAGGTATTTATCTCCCAAAATTTGTTGATACACATTATTCAATGACGACATCATCACGAAAGAACATAATATTGCTGATATAGCAGGGACACAGAATAATATCAATAATTGTTTTCTGATTGTCTTAAATAGCGACTTGTCATTTATTCCTAATCTTCGCAAGGTTAAGTAGCGATATTTGTATTTAGTAGAGTCGCTCAATGATTGAACTGCCAAAATTGTTCCTACTGCGGAAATCAAAATAAATGCAATATACATAAACAGACTGGCTACTATTGCAACCATTGCTTTTTGTTGTTCTATTTCTGCACCTCTTACATTTACTCTATACGATTCGTCATTTATTTCTCCATTTTCATCAACCTTTACTAATTGATGTTGCATATCTTCTTTTATCTTATTTTCTAATTCTGCGTCTGTTTCTTCTTTTGTATCTATAATCAAATGATTTTCTGATACTTCAAGTCCTTGAACATATTTATCTGGAAGCACAACAACAAATCGACCAATATTAGTTATAGAGTTCCAATAAGACTTAGTGTCATAGCCTTTTAATTTCAAATTCTTATTTGATACTGTTATGGTTTCAATATCTTTGTTATCTTCAACCTTATATGCAAACTTGCTATTTGTAACTATATAGTATTCGTTATCATTTAAAGAAAGTAACGGCATCTTTCTTAATTCTAGTAACCTATTATAATCACTTAATTTCAAGACTGGGTCAAAATCATAATATTCTGCTTGAAAGAAATTTTGCACCTGATGATTAGGTTCTTTATAAATGTCATACTCGATGGTATTATCAATCGTATATTCTTCTTTAATTACTTGAATATATTCATCAAATGCCTTCTTATCATCAAAGAGTTGTACATCATATGGTGCATTTAAGTTCACGCTAATATCATACGAAGCCTTGTTGATACTAGAATAATTCAGAGCCAGTAGTGAAGTTAAAATCAACATAATTACGCTAACCATTAAATAGGTAAGTGTTTCTTGCTTATTAAAATTATCCATAGTACAACGTGAATTCCAAAGAAAAAGAGAAATCACGCCAAGAATAATACTTAAAACAAAAATGACATTTCTTTTTTTACTGTCACGGAACATTTTCTTTTCATTTTGTTTATCAAAATAAAGAAAATCACGTATTGTCATTTTTCTTATTCTTCTTAAAAGATTAAGTAATACCAAAATATAAATAGCTAAAAAATAAATTATCAATAGCCCAATAGAAACGAAGTTCAAAGAAATAAAGAGAGTTTTGGGAATACCCAGTAAGTTTACGATTACTAACGATACAAACTGGCTGAATAAAAAGCCAATGGGAATAGCTAATACAAATGCTAAAATTCCCAACAGTATATTTTCAATTACAACTAAATGGGCAATTTCTTTTTTCTTAATGCCAAGAAGCATATATGTTCCTAATTCTTTACTTCTTTTTTCAAACATAAATTTTGTTGTATAGTTAATCAAAAAGCATATCACAAAAATAATAAGGATATTTACAGCAAATAATGAATTCTTAAATGTATCCATACTGGAACATAACTTTACAATTTCATCAGAACTTGCCACCAAATTAAAAGCAAATATAAGAGAAAAGGAAGTAGTAACGGTTATCAGATAAATCAAATAATCTTTCATACTCCTTTTTGTATTTCTAAATGCTAACTTACCTAACATTTCCCACTTCACCTCCGAGCAAGGTTAATATATCCAGTATTTCATTGAAGAAATCTTTTCTGCTTTTTTCCCCTCTGAAAATTTCATTGAATATCTTACCGTCTTTTAAGAACAGAATACGTTCACAGAAAGACGCACTAAACGGGTCATGTGTTACCATTAAAATAGTAGCCTGCATTTTCTTGTTGATGTCAGACATTGTTTCCAGTAACAATCTGGAAGATTTTGAGTCCAAAGCTCCTGTCGGTTCATCAGCTAATATCAGTTTCGGTTTATTGATTAAAGCCCTCGCACAAGCACAACGCTGTTTTTGTCCGCCCGAAACTTCATAAGGAAATTTTGATAAAATATCTCGAATACCCAATTTATCGGCGATAGCATGAATTCGTTTGTCAATATCAGCAGGGTTCTGTTTGTTGATTACCAATGACAAAGAAATGTTTTCTTCAATCGTTAAGGTATCTAAAAGGTTAAAATCTTGAAAAATGAACCCTAGATTTTCACGTCTAAAATCAGCAAAATCTTTATCTTTGATTTTGGTAATATCTTGATTGTTGACTGTAATATGTCCGCTGGTTACGGTATCAATCGTAGAGATACAGTTTAATAGGGTAGTCTTTCCAGAACCACTAGCTCCCATGATTGCGACAAATTCGCCCTTGTCTACATACATAGAAATACCGTCTACTGCCTTTGTGATATTTCCAGAGTTACCTCCGTAGTATTTTTTTACTTGCTCTAAATTTAAAATGTGTTCCATTAAAAATCGCTCCTTTCTTTCTGCCACATTTATTTGTTTTGGAATACAATTAAATTATAGCAAGGGCAGTATTCAATTACACTTACAGTTTTGAAAGTAAACGGAGAGTAAAAGAGCCGTGATAATGCAGATCACAATTTTGTGAAGCATTTCCACGACCCTTTTCTTAAACTTTTATCTTCGTCTTTTTCGTAATGATATAAATATATTCTTCTGGCGTAGGGCGTTTATTCCCAAAATACTTTTTGAAATTTGCCTGCACCTCTGGGTCGGTGCTATTCATAGTTTCATCAATCGTTGCTTCAATATTTTTCCGAACATCAGCTAATGACATACCACCAGCCTTTGCACCTGCCCTTAATGCTTTTTTAATATCTCGTTTTTTAAGCCCTATCATTAGAACCAACTCCCTAAAATACGTTAATCTTCTTTTTCAAAAATTAAATCTATCTTTCGCATACAACCTTTTGCGTCAACTTCTGTCGGCACGAACCCTGCATAGCGATACCCATTTTTTGCATAGCCATTGATAATTTCCTTATGTTTATCGGTGCAAAGGAATACAACATCTTTCGCAGTATAATTGATTTCTACATATTCATATTTTTTCATTTACAAGACCTCTTTTCATATAAAACTCTTATACAGATTGCTTCATAAAATCTTTATTTTTAAGTAACTTTTTGATATTTAAAGAACTATTCTTGATTTTGATGGATTATCTTGACAGTAAAAAACATGTACCATACTTTCTTTATTCGGAACATTATTACCTGCACTAATCCATTTCCTACGAGTATAGCTTTTTCCATTTACCTCATATTTAACTTTTATCAAAAATGGAAAAGTTGCACCGTCCATTGCATGAACTCGTGTTGATTTATTGTTTATTTTTAACCACCATTGTTTAGTGACCGAAATTACAGTACCCATTGTTTCTTTTTCCATTTACATCACTCCAATTAAAATATATTCTTCATTTTTCTTTATTTCCCTTATTTTTGCGATATTCTTTGATTACTTTGTTTCTTAAAGGAATACCGACACCCAATATCAATCCTACTACCAAAATAGTCAAGTCCATAAGCACACCTCTCTTTTCTAAAACTCTTTTTTCTTTAGTATTGTTAAGCTAATAAGATAGGAGATACCTAAAATAACAACTGAAAGCAATAAAAATAATATTATATATACTAGTGGCTCAAATTGAGGAAGCTTTTTTAAAAGTGCATATAAATCTATTCCCATAAATTCAGTAGCCTTTATAATAAGCAGTCCTATGACAAATATAAATCCCATTACACCTATAATAGCAACTCTTCCTTTTTCGCCACCAAATTTCAAGATAAAAGGAAGCATGATTGATAAAATCAATAAAATAGTAGGAAATAAAGAACCTGCTGTTATAAAAATTTCATTAAAACTGCCTGTTTTTGCAATACCAATAGCAATTAAACTAATAACAGTTCCCAACAGCAAAGAAGTTATTCCCGAAATCAATCCGAAGATATATTTTTCAAGTACATAATCTTTTCGTGTTATCGGTAAAGAAAATAAAAAAGCATTTCCATTATCAAATTCATCATAGCTAATTGAACTCAACGAGAACAATGAACCAACAAAGCCTAAGAAACCAATAGGAAACGAAGTCCCTGGAGATGTTATTATCATTATCAGTGAAATGGCAACAATCGCCATAAAGAAGTTTTTTTGTCCTTTCAGTAACTTAAAATCTTTAATCAATAAACCTTTCATTATTCAACACCTCTAATCATCATTGTTATTACTTCGTCTATATTTCCTTTTTCAATCGCTATCTGAGGATAATTTTCGATATAATACTGTTTTTGATTAGTTAAACAACTATATCCATAGCTTTCGTTTTTTGTACGTAAAATATATTGTCTATCTAATTTAGAATATTCTTCTTCATCAACTTTAAGCAGGGCATAATCGCTTAATAATACATCAGTATCTTCGTGCATGATTACCTTTCCTTGATGTATCATATAAAGGTCATCACATAAAGTTTCTAAATCACTAGAAATATGAGAACTAATTAAAATAGAGCGTTCTTCGTCCTTTTCTATAAAATCTCTTAGCATTTCTAGTAATTCATCTCTAGCTATTACATCTAATCCCGCCGTTGGTTCATCAAGAATTAACAACTTTGCATTGTGTGAAACAGCAACTAAGACTTTTACTTTCGCTTTCATACCAGTTGAAAAATCTTTTATTCTTTTATTTCGTGGAAGCTGAAACTTTTTAACTTGTTCTATAAAAAATGATTTATCAAAATTTTGATATAGACTATCAATAATAGGAATAATATCATTGATTGTTAAATATCCACTAAAGCCAGAGTCTGAAAGAACTACTCCCAAATCTTGTTTATCTTTTGCAGTAAAATCTTGTAATGACTTTCCAAGAATATTTATAGTTCCACTATCAAAGGAAATTAACCCTAAAATAGCTTTAAATGTAGTGCTTTTTCCTGCACCATTTTGACCAATCAAACCAGTTACATGACCTTTCTTTACTTCAAGTGAGCAATCAAGCGAAAAGTTTTCATAACTTTTTTTCAAATGTTCAATCTTTAACATATCTAACCCTCCAAAATTAACTCAAATAGTTTTTTTATATCTTCATCACTGATACCGTAACATCTGCCTTTTTGAATAACTCGTTCTAAATCAGTTTCTAATTCCTTTTTCTGCTCCTCTAATAAAAGCTCCGTATTTGTAGCAGTAACATACGTTCCTTTTCCATGAATTGTCACTGTAAATCCCTCATTTTCCAAGTTATCGTATGCTTTTTTTACAGTTAAAGCACTTATTTTTAATTCTTTTGCAAGAGAACGAACAGACGGAAGATTATCATTTTCTTTTAATTTTCCATTCCGAATTAAAGTTTTAACTTGTTCTACTATTTGCTCGTAAATAGGTATCATTGAAGAATGGTTTATAATAATTCTCATCTCACAGCCCCTTTCTGTATAAACAGTGTATAACAGAACGATACTGTTGTCAAGTGTTATATAGTGTTTTCACAAAAAAGAGTGAGGCGTGCAAATCTGATAAGAAATGCACGCTATATAATTTATCCTACACAATCTTCCAGTTACTATCCTTATATAGCACAAACGCCTACTACCATACCTGCATTGCCTTTGGAATCTCATCATCTGAAATCTGGTCGGCACTCATGTATGAGCTATGATCTTGTAGCCATTCTTAAAATTTGTATTGATGTCAATATAATAGGTAGTTTCACCCCAACTTTCATTGTTGTAGTACCAATATAACCGTCATTTATTTCTTTTTAATGATATCGACATGCTCTGCATTCTTCGTCCAGCATTGTTTGCTTTCAGCATAAACGAACGGGTGTAGTTGGTAAAGCAGTGCGGTTCAATTAGCTTTTTAATGCATGTCGTTCTATTTCCATATAGCAATGACCTGTCCTCATTTTGTGAGGATTTCTTTTGATATGGTTTGCTTGAAGAGTGACTTCCAAACGACCAATTGATAATAGTTTTTGAATGGCATATGAAAACACCTCTGAGTTTATTGTTAGACTCAGAGGTGTATCTACTGTTGTTTTTAAGTTAATTTTAACATTGATTTCTAATAAGGAGGTTAGATTTATGAAAGTTTTTTGTCAATTATAATTTTGCTTGCCACTTATTAGCCCAAACTAAGTCATTGGCTTGACCTTTAAAGGCTGCTTTTCCTTCTAGACAGTCTAAGAGGGATTCAATAGTATTAGCATTATGATGATAAGCGTTAACAGCCGTTTTAACCATAGTAACATCATGCAGATGGGTTGTATAGTTGAGGGAAACAAAGACTGTTGGTACTTCGTGAACATACCATGGTACTTCATTAGACATGGCTGTCTTCCATTGGATACGATAGTTATTTTGAGCCCCATAGCCAATGACATGAGCAACAGTCAATGCCAAATCTACGTTGTGACGATAAGTTAAAGTTTCACCTTTGACACGAGTGTTACCATCATTAATCGTTACTTCATAGCCCCTTGCTTCTAGGGCTTGTTTCAGATTTTCAAGTACTTCATCATTTGTAGCCATAATACCTCCTTTTTCCCCCTCCAAATAGTATAGACGAATGCGTCTGTGAGTTTCTGGGCTAATTGGGAGATTTCCTTGGGTATCTTTTAAAAGAGTAATAGCCTTTTGCGAAGCTTCTTTTTGCCAAGCCAGGTGCTCTTCACACCCGATAACGGCAAGTTCTTCAGGAGATTTAAGAAGACTACCATCAGCTTGTTTGATATGGAGATTTAATTTTGCTTTTAGACCTAAAATACGACGTACTGCGTCATCTAAACGTTCTTTAGAAATCACTCCTTCTTGGTAACCTTTGAGCATGAAGTTAAAATCTTCTTCCATATCATTAAAGAATAAGAACATGTCACAGCCTGCTGCGATGGCTCTTGGTACATAGTCCTCTCTCCGCATAGCCGAGGTCATTCCAAGCATATGTGAGGCATCAGTAATCACTAATCCGTTAAAATCAAGGCGAGTTTTTAAGAGATCTGTAATCAATTCTGGTGCTAAAGTAGCAGGTAAAATATCCTCATCAGTCAGCTCTGGGTTTAGTTCTTTTTGATAATGAGGTAATGCGATATGGCCAGCCATAATCATTTCAACCCCACGATTTATATGATGACGATAAACTTGCCCAAAACTTTCTTCCCAACGTTCTGGACTTAATTCATTGACCCCCAAGACTAGATGTTGATCGCGCTCTTCAGTTCCATCACCGGGAAAATGCTTAATACACTGAATGATATCTCCCTCTGCTGTCAATCCGTCTAGATAGGCTGAAGTGTAGGTTATCACATCTTGGGCTGTTGTACCATATGCTCGCGTGTTGACGATGGTGTTGCGCCAATTTTCTAGAATGTCTACACATGGATCAAAATTAACATTGACCCCTAGGGCTTTTTCTTCTCTAGCTGAAACAAGACCAGCATGGTACGCAACCCATGGATCGCGACTGGCTTCTGATTGCGCTCCAGAAGAAATATAAGTTCCTCCCGTCACTGCACCATCTCCACCAGAATCACAGTTAGCTGCTACTAATAAAGGAACTTTACTGTGGCTTTGTAGGTCATTCAAGAGAGTCTGCACCTGTTCAGGAGTACCATTCATGTAACGCGCACCACCGATATGGTATTTTTCTAAAATTTCTTTATTGGTTAATTGATTGCCGCTAAAAGCATCTTCACCAAAGAAAAAGAGGTTAACAAAGAGTTGTCCGATTTTTTCTTCATCACTTAATTGGCTTAGAGTCTTTTCTACCCAAGCTAGTTGTTGATCATTAAGTTGATAAGGTTTTTGTTTTAAATTGACTGTTTTTGGCATATACTATTCCTTTCTTTTTTTATCAGATTAAGCGTTTATTACTTTAATACTCTCGCCATAAGTGAGTATCAATTAGACCACAGAAGGCATCCACAGGAGAAACACCTGTGAAAGTTGATTCGCCAGCTAATTTTTCAACCAGATATTTCATCGTATTATCTTTGCCGTCATAAGCATTAATATAAGTTCCTACTTGTGGCATGTCCGCAAGGGCAAAAGCATGTTGTACAGAAACTACAATAGTTGGAATCTCATGCACATAAAACGGCTGATCTGGTGTGCCTTTAGCTGCTGGCCATACAATTCTTTGAACAGTTCCGCCAGAATTGACATCCACTAAGTTAAGGATTAAATCATAATGATCTGTTAAATTTGAAATTGGTTGCTTTTGAGCATAAACATTAGCGATAGCCGCTGCGCGTTCATTTTCAGGTAACTGCATAATTCGTTCTTCAGTTGATTCCCAAACTGTTACGTCATGTCCCCGTGCTTGTAGTAGGTCTTTAACTACATTTGAAGCTCGTTTTTTCTGACCGGCAATCATGGCCCCAAAACCTCCTTTATGCCCTTCCACATTAACAATCAAAATGCGTTTGTAGCGATCAGGGGTAACAGGCAAAATATCTTTTTGTTTATCTTTAACAAGGGTAATGGCTTTATCAGCAACTTCATCTGCAATAGCTTGTGATTCCTTAGTGTTAATAAGGGATAGCGCTTCTTCTTTTGGTAACATAATTTCCTCACGGCGCCCTTCAAATAAATGTAGTCCCAAACGTGCTTTCAAACCAAGGGTGCGTCGAAGGGCATCATGTAACCTTTCTTCAGTAAGAATACCCGCTTCATATCCTTCTTTCATCCATTGTAAATCTTCTTCTGGGGCGTTAAAGAATAGAAAGAGATCACAACCTGCTTCTACAGCTGTTGGTAACATGAGACGACGTGGCATAGAAGCTGTCATAGCAACCATGTGTGAGGCGTCTGTCACAATAACTCCGTTGTAACCAAGTTCGCCACGTAATAATTCATCTAGCAGAGTCTTATTGAGTGAGGCAGGCAACATATCATCCCAATCTCGTTCAGGGTGCATTTCTTTTTCCACTTTTGGCAAATGAATATGTCCTGCCATAATACCAGGAAGTCCTGCATCAACCAGTTCGCCATAAATACGACCAAAAGTAGTTATCCACTCTTCCTTAGTCATTGGATTTGAAGCAAAAGACAAATGATGATCACGTTCGTCAATTCCGTCTCCTGGGAAATGTTTGGCAAATGGCATAATCCCCTGCTCCATGATTCCTTTCATATATTCTTTTGACAAGGTAATAACTTGGTCTACATTGGATCCCCAGTTACGATTAGCGATAATTGGGTTACGCCAGTTGCGTGTTAAATCAACTATAGGTGCAAATGATACATTACAACCAACTGCTGCCGCTTCAATACCTGCTATACGTCCCATTTCGTAAGCATATTTTGGATCGTTGGTGGCAGCAATCTTAATTTCATCTCCAATTTTGGTACCATCAGTAACAGCACCATCTCCACCAGCCTCTGTATTAGCAGCTATTAACAAAGGGATTTTTGACTTAGTTTGTAAAATATGGTTTTGTTCCCAAATTTCATCAGCCTTCCCTTTATTGTAACGAACGGCAGCAATCTTATAATCTTTCAATACCTGCGTCAAATACTCTTCTGTGCGACTAGATCCCATATTGACAAAAAGTTGACCAATTTTTTCATCTAAGTTCATAGAAGCTATGGTTGATTCGACCCATGTAATGGCTTGAGCATCTAAGCAATAGGGTTTTTGTGTTAAATCTACTAAATGTGCCATAAAGACTCTCCTATTCTAAATTTTCCCAAAATGATTGTTTTAACTGTTCTAATTCTTCTGTAGAGACATGTCCGCTTATAAACTTTTGTGAAAAAGAATCTTTAAGATTTTTCCACGATTCTGTTTCCTTACCAACTAATATGGGATAAAACGCAACCTGATTTTGTTCAGCAGCAGCTAAATCACCTGGAGAATCTCCAACCATTAAAAGATGGTCTCGCTTGTATCCTTCAGCTACTAGAGCAGCAATAACATCCTCTTTTTTTCCAAAATCTTGACAATATAAGTTATCCACGTAACCAATTAGTGCTTGGTCACTCCACTCTTCTTCAACAGCCTCACGGTTGGCAGATGATACTACATAGACTTTTCCTAACTCATGAAGCATAGCTAAACCTTCTTGAACGCCTACAAACGCAAGAGCATCACCTTGATATTCTTTAATATGTTGATTTACCTCCTTTGACCACTTCAATGCTTTCTCTAAATCATCTGATGGATTTTGCTTTAACTCCTTCTCTAAAGAGGCATTAGATAGAGATGGTGTTGAATCAACCCATTGTTTCAATTTATCAATACCACCAATATCACCATACTCTAATCCCATGACTAATCCAACAAAACGATTGACTCCTCTTGTTCTACTAAAAAGGTTGATATAATCCCATTTTTTCAAAAAATCTTCTTGATTTGGAACTTTAAAAACTTTAGCAGCTAATGGTCCAAAAAAGAGCTGATGTTTATAGGTCATTGTATCCATTGCACAACCATCTGAGTCAATGCAAAAAGCATATTCTTTATTTTTAGACATGATTATAACTCCTTTTTACTCTAAAATCATCTGATGAATTAAGTATATCACCTCAGGAAAGCGCTGTCAATTGATAATCGATTTTTTAACTAAAAAAACAGTGCTAAAATGTAAATTATCCGCATAAATACAGTATTTAAAAGAAAAAAATATCAGGAAATTTACAACTAATGAAATAGCCTTATGTAACGACTTATAGAAAGTTATAGAAGAACAACACTTGAAATTGACTGTCTTTTTCTATGCCGTAAAAGGGTAGACTATTTCATTTCTGCTTGATTGTTCTAAAACTTATTAGTTTGCGTTTTGTCAAGGGCTTGTTGCGAATGCAATTATGAAGAAACCACAACTTTCAGTAGAACAAAATTTTTAATAACGAGTTAGCTATCTACTGATGGTCGATTGACTCACTTGATCCTATTGACTTGATTGTTTTCATGATTAAGAACTACTAATTGAACAATCTCTAGTTTCCCCTATACTGATTTTAAACATATAAAAACCCCTCTTAGTAATGTCTAGTGAATTTTTGTTTTTCACTGTCCACTAACTATTAGGGGAGTATATTAAAACGAGGTTTGTCTTTTTTATCTTCTTAAATTATGATAAATACGCATTCTGTTGGATTAATAATTAGTTCACTACCTGAAAATACTTCTCCTACTAGTTCAGGCAAGGTTCCATCCTCTCTTAAGGATAGTGTTTCACCATTTAGAGTGATTTTATCAGCGCGTTTTTGACCATCCTTACCAGATAAACGGTAAATATGTGCTTCTGATTCTAACTTCAAACTAGTCGCTTCCAGCTCGGAATTATTAATAATTAAAATTGCTTTTCCATCCTTTTGGTCTTTGCGAGAATGAACAAAAACATGGGCTCCCTCTTGGATTGGAATTTGACTATCAAAAACTTCTGTTCCCATCAAACGGTTCCATAATAATACCGCAAAATAGTTTGGTCTTGGATCAAATACTTGACGTGCTAAATAACCATAATCTGATGAAGCTAAGGTATTATGGAAAATAATACCGTCGGTAAGTTTTGCAAATGTTCCCATTTCATTTAAGGTCCGCGGAACATCTAAGTAAGTAGAGGCCCAAGTATTTCCTCCCCCACCAGCATCACCTGACTCAGTTACCCACATTTCTGCACCCGGAACAAATCGATCACGTAATGGCAGGTAAGTTTTACAAAAATCTGAGGCTACAGACAAGTAGGCTTCTGATAATGCATCTTCTGACGACCAATGGCCTTCTGGCATAACCGAAGCAAGACGTTCTGAAATACCGTTATAGTAATGGTAAGAAAAGATGTCTAATGGAACCCTCGTACCTTCTAATAAATCTTCGCAATTAACAGTTTCACGAGCTACCTGCTCAACACCACCAGCACCACTTTGATTATTTGGATTTCCGAAAGTGATATCATCTCCACCAGTTGAACTTGGACCGACTTTTAAACAATTTGGATAATGTTCTTCCAACCATTGGAAAAATAAATCTTGGTCACGACGGTAATGTGCAGCAGTGTAACCTTTTGGAAATCCAGTATCTTCTAACATATTTGGTTCATTGGCGAATTCAACAGCTTCAATCGGAACACCATATGCCTGACTTAGTTCAAAGATTTTTTCAGCTTCAGTCGGATGCCAAGGCTCTTCAGCTGAATGTAAACCTGGGCAATTGGCCATTGAAATTTTTAAATGGCCTCCAACGGCTTTAACAAAATCAAGAACCCCAATCCACTGTTCTTTAGTAAGAACATTAAGATATCCTTGAGGAGGTTTACCTCCTGTTTCATCAACAAAATCATAGTAAGTTTTTGTTGACCAAGTTCCTGAAACTCTAATCCATGCTTCCCCTAGAGCTTTGGTTAAATAACGAAGTTTTTCATTTGACAAGTCAATAGGATCATATTCTTGCATCAAATCCTTATACATAGCCTCAATCCCATCATTTGAAGGTTCAACATAAAACGCTTCTTTACCAGAAATCTGATCGTCTGAGTAAGCCTTCCAAAAAGTTCCACCTGTTACTTCAGCAAACTCCACATTGTATGAAGCTAAAAGTGGATTGATATCACGAATTTTATGTAAATTATCTAAATCAAGTGTAATAGTTTTAGTCATAATACTCTCCTTATTAAATTGTTAGAGCGTTATTTAAACACCAGAATAAGCTGAAAAACCACCGTCAATAGGAAGGACAACTCCATTTACAAAACTTGCTGATTTTTCATCTGCCAAAAAGAAGAGACCACCAATCAATTCTTCTGCTTCCCCAAAGCGATTCATTGGGGTTTGATTAAGAATTTTTTCCGCACGCTCTGAAGGTGAACCGTCTTTGTTAAAAAGAAGACCTCTATTCTGGTTAGTTACAAGAAAACCTGGAGCGATAGCATTACAACGAATACCAACTTTTGAAAAATGTACTGCTAACCACTGGGTAAAGTTTGAAATAGCGGCTTTAGCACCAGAATAAGCAGGGATTTTAGTCAAAGGAGTAAAAGCGTTCATAGAAGAAATATTGACAATGTTTGCTCCTTTACGCCCAACCATATCTTGTGCAAAGACTTGAGTTGGAAGCAATGTGCCCAAGTAATTAAGGTTGAACACAAATTCAATACCTGATTGGTCAAGATCAAAAAATGTTTTTGTATCTTCAGGTAAATTTGTTTGATGGAATTCATTATCGGTAGTAGCTTTAGGATTGTTTCCACCTGCACCATTAATGAGAATATCTGTTGGTCCAAAGTCTGCCAGTACCGCTTGACGGACTTCTTCTAAATTATCTTTATCTAGAACATTAACTTTGTATGCTTTAGCGACACCTCCATTGACTTCAATCTCATCAACAAATTTTTGTGCCGCTTCTTGATTCAAATCTAATAATGCAACTTTGGCACCTGCTTTGGCGAATTCCTTTGCCATGTAACCGCAGAGTACACCCCCAGCTCCAGTAACCACTACTACTTTATCTTTAAATTCAATAACTTTAGACATAAGTTTACCTTATATTTATGTTAGTGGGGAACTCCCACCAATATAAACCCTTTCTTTAATTATCTTTAGAGTTGCTTTATACTTAACTGTGGATTAGTATCGTTTACCAATCGATTTGGTGATTTAAAAGAAGCTCTAACCACAGCTCTTTGTTTAATTGGTAATGAGAATGATAACGCTTTGACATTTTATCTTGTATTCTTACACAAGATAAAATGTCCGTGGAACGAACAACAGTCGCTAATCGTTTTGAAATGAACCAAAACCTTATGTTCTATGTTGGTGTTAATATTGCTAAAAATAAACACGATTTAGCCTGTATCAGTGAGACTGGAGAAATGGTGATGACTAACTTTAAGCTTGCCAAATCACAATCTCTTAGAAAAACTAAGACAGGTAGGAAAGATGCCCTTTTAATGGCTCATAAGCTACGCTCTGACGTGACCATTGAACGTTATCAAATAGATAGGGACGATTACATATCTTCAACTGTTTTTTTAACAATTCCAAAATCAGGTGTTTTTCCTGCTGCACGCATGTTAGCTTCATACAAGCCATTGAAGTAGGTAGCACCTAATGCACGATCATACAAGCCATACCCAGGAGTTTTCGTCTGATCTCCCCAAATACGTCGACCATGATCAGGACGAAGTGCTCCCTTCCAATCATATGCAACTAATAACTTCACAATGGCATTCATATCAATATCACCTGCTTGTGATAAATGAGCTGTCTCTTGGAAGCCCCAGTCTCCAGCAGTTACATTGCGTGTGTGCATAAAGTTAATGCGATTACGCTTTAGGGCATATTCAGTCATGGCGATAACATCATTTTTGGGATTTGAAGCATAAGAACCTACACACATGGTAATACCGTTGTTTTCTGAATCATAAATATCCAAAAACCGTTCAACAGCATCTTGTCCAGTGATAATTCGAGGGAGACCAAAAATCCTATACGGAGGATCATCAGGGTGAATTGCCATTTTTACTCCAGCAGCCTCAGCAGTTGGCATAATTGCTTTGATGAAGTATTCTAGATTCATCCATAAATCTTCTTCTGAAATATTATGACGATAATTTTCAATAATAGCTTTCATCTCTTCTTTTGAATAAGATGAATCCCAGCCCGGTAGATTTAAATCATCTGCTATAGGATCAACATCTTCTAAATCCGATTTCAAAAAGGCTAATGACGTTGAACCGTCTGGTAGTGGGTGATTAAGATCTGAACGCGTCCAGTCAAAGACTGGCATAAAATTATAACAAACAACTGGAATCCCTGCTTTTCCAACGTTTTCAATAGATGTCTTATAATTTTCAATCAATTTATCTCGATTAGGTTTACCTTGTTTGATATCTTCATGAACCGGAATTGATTCGATAACAGTAATTTCAAGACCAGCATCTTCAACTGTTTTTTTCAACTCTAAAATATTTTCTAATGGCCAAGCTTGTCCAACCGGAACATCGTAAACAGCTGTCACTATCCCTTGCATTCCTGGAATAGCTTTTATTTCTTCAAGTGATACGGGATCATTTTTCCCATACCAGCGAAACGACATTTTCATAATAATTCCTCAAACCTCAGTTTTTATCATTTCTAAAATGAAAATAAAACTGATTTTTTCCTTTCTTAGTTAAAATATTCTACTGCATTGTTGTAAGCAATATCTTTTGCTAGTTGACCAATTGCTTCATAGTCTTCAGGAACTTCTCCATCTATTATCCATTGCCCCAAGAAGGAAGCTAAGATACGTCGGAAGTAATCGTGTCGTTGATACGATAGGAAACTACGAGAGTCTGTCAACATACCAACGAAATTAGCTAATACACCTTGTTCAGATAAAGCAGTCATTTGACTCAGCATACCTGACTTGGTGTCTGCAAACCACCAACCTGCTCCAAACTGAAGATAAGATTTGACGTTCTCCTCATTACTTTGGAAATTAGCTATAGTATTGGCTACAGTGATGTTATAACTTGGATTCAAATTATACCAAATCATTTTAGGTAACTGATTTTTTTGAGCAAGGTTATCTAGAAGATGATTCATGTTGACTGCAAGTGAAACTTGATCACCAAGGGAATCTACTCCTACATCCGCTCCTAATTTTTCATAAATACCTGTGTGATTATTGCGAAGTGCTCCAAAATGCACCTGAGTTACAAAACCATATTGCTTATATAAACGGCACAACTCTGCAAAAACAGCTGTTTGCCATTGGTTAATTTCTAACTGATTTGGCCGATATCCTACTTGTACTTTTTTCAAAAGATGATCTAACATTTTAGGAGTTGTTTCTTCGTAGACAATCTCAGTAAAACTAATATCACTGGCTTTGCAACCATTTTCAGCAAAATAAGCAATTCGTTGTTCTAAGGCAGAGATAAGATCTTTAAATGTCTCTATTGAAATTTCTGTTACCTGACTTAACCGTTGTGTAAAACTACTAAAGTTTTTATGTTCGATGAAGGCTTCGTCTGGACGAAAAGTTGGAGCAACTTCTGTTTCAAAAGTTTTGTCCGCAGCTAACTTTTTATGCCATTCTAATGTGTCTAACGGATGATCCGTTGTTCCGATAAAAGTAACTTTACTATCTCTAATCAATTTACGAGGACTGATTTTTTTATCTATAAGATATTGATTGACACGATTATAGATAGATTCAGCATTTTCTTCCGTTAAGACTTCCTCTACGCCAAAGACATTTCTCAATTCCATAGCTGACCAGTGATAAACAGGGTTACCGTACGCTCTAGATAGGCTGCGTGCAAAAGCTTTAAATTTATCTAGTCGACTAGCTGACCCCGTGATTTCTTCCTCGGAGATGCCTTGAGCTCGCATAAGACGCCATTTATAGTGATCCCCACCAAGCCATAAATCAACAATATTATCATAAACCTTATCTTCAAAGATTTCTTTTGGATCAAGGTGACAGTGATAATCAAAAATAGGTTGATCTTTAATCTGCTCATACAATTTACAAGCTGCTTCATTAGTTAACATAAAATTTTTATCATTGAATCCCATTTTGACCTCCTATTGCTGCTACAAATTCTTTAGCTATTTCTGTCACCGAATTATACCCTTCACTATCCACTCGAGCAGCTAGAGCCGATCCTATACCAACTGCACAGGCTCCAGCTTTTTTCCATTCAGCAACATTGACTGCTGAAACGCCTCCAGAAGGCATTAAATCTACTTGAGGAATAGGGCCATGAATGTCTTTGATAAAACTCGGTCCTACGACACCTCCTGGAAATACTTTAATAATTGGACATCCAGCCTTCATTGCTGTCACAATCTCTGTTGCTGTAGCACAACCAGGAAAATAAAGATTTCCTTCTTGGTTAGCGATAGTTGCAATATCTTGAGAAAAATATGGACTCACTAAAAACTGCGCTCCTGCTGCAATTGCTTTATGAGCAAGTTCTGGTGTCATTACTGTTCCAGCTCCTATAACTACATCTTCACAATCTGCAAATTCCTCAGATAAATCACTGATGACTTGTACCGCATTTGGCGTCGAAAATGTAATTTCAATATTACGAATCCCACCTGCGATAGCACGGCGTGAAATTTCTTTTGCATCCTTTTCATCCTTGCCACGTATAACAGCAAAGAAATAATTTTTTTTTAAAATAGTTAACATATATTCCTCCTGTATTTGTAATCGCTATCATAATTACATTATAGAAGTCATCAGATGATTTGTCAAGCTTTTTACTGAAAAAATAAAAAAAGATTGAGAGGTACTCAACCTTTTTTTATTTTAATTCTATAAACAAATTTATTTTGATTTTGGTAACCCTTGAATGTCTATATCCTTTTCGTACCAATCGTTTAACACTGTTTGCCTAACTGTTAAAATATGTGACAACATACTATCGTAAGCAGCTATAGGATGTCTGGATTGAATCGCTTTTAAGATATTCCTATGTGCTTCAATACTTGATTGTTTCATCCGACGATTTGTATAATCTTCATTAATGATTTGGATGGATTCGTTAATAACAGGGATTAAACTTTTAACAGCAACATTACCACTCATTTCTGCTAATAAGCTGTGGAATTGCACATCCAGTTCTAGATGTTTCGGATCGTCCGCTGCTAGTGCTTCTTCGATCTCAATCGCAATTTGTTCCAGTCGCTGGATATCCTCTTCCTTTCCGAATTGGGCTGCGCGTTCAGCGATTCTAGGCTCTAATAAATACCTTAATTCAAATAAATCAGTCGTTAACTTAATGCGATCTTTCACAAAAGCAAAGCCAAAAGGATCTTCTACTACTCCTCGCTTAGAACTAATATAAGTTCCTGAGCCTTGTCTCACTTCAAGGATATTGCGAGCCACAAGACTCCTGACTGCTTCACGAACAGTGCTGCGTCCTGCTCCAAGTGCTTCAGATAGATCATATTCGTTAGGCAATTTTTGCCCAACTTCGTAACCATTATCTAAAATAAATGCCATCAAACGCTCAGCAGTTTTGTCAACCAGTGGCCGATCTGCCATAATCTTTCCTCCTAAATCAGTTTAGGACTATTATACTATTTTTTTAGACTTATAACCATAATTAGGAATAGATTCCCAACGTTTTTTGAAGTGTCTTACTACGCTTTTAGGTTGTCGATTTCGAGAAAATAGACCTTTATGATTCCCTTGTACGCGAAGAATCATTAAGTTGGTTTCAAAATCAGCAAAATTCCAGACTTGCTCACCAACCAGATTAGGAATACTATCAAATACTTTGTGACTCATATCATAAAAATCAATTTGGAACTCTTCAGTATAAGGAGTATGCCACATAGAATGAAGGCCAGGAAGAGTATCAGCACCATATTCTGTCATCACAATAGGTTTATCAGGGTATAGTGCTTGCCACTCTTCTAACTCTTTCCCTAATTCCTCTTCTGCTTTCACCAAATTTCCGTGTTCAACATACCAACCATAATAGCGGTTGAGACAGATAACATCAACAAGATCCATAGCTTTATCGTTTTTTGGATTTGCCATCATAATATTGACGAGAGTAACTGGACGTTTTTCAGGGTCTAAATCTTTATATAACTTGACCAAAGGTTCAAAATACTCATGTGCTCCTTCTTCGTGACTTGCTGGTTCATTAGCAACAACCCACATAACCACCGAAGGATGATTTTTGTCTCTCTTAACTAATTCTGCAATAACTTGCTCATGTGCTTCTTTCGTTTTCATGACATTCCAAGTCCCATTATCTTTAGGAGATAAATCTAAAGAGGCATTGAAGTTCTGGAATAAACCAACTGCTGGAACTTCATCGATAACAACAACACCTAATCTATCAGCTAAACGCATCATTTCTTCTGAATAAGGATAATGAGAGGTTCTGAATGAATTAGCTCCAATTTCTTTTAATAAATTCAAATCTAATAAGTTAGCCGCTTCGTTCAAGCCTCTTCCATTGATAAAGGTGTCTTCGTGTTTTCCAAAGCCCTTGAAATAAAACGGTTTTTCATTAATTAAAAACTGTCCATCTGCAACACGGATACTTCGGACACCGAATGGCTCATCATAAGTATCGACAACTTCCTCGTCTTTTATTAATTCAACATGGACTGTATATAAGTAAGCATCCAAAACTTCCCATAGCCTAACATTATGAAGTGTAGTTGAGCCATTTTCTAAAATAGCTACTTCTTTATGCTCCTCATCAAATATCGTAATATTGATATCATCTACTTCTTGACTAGAAGTTACATCAACATTAACAATCGCTGACTTTAAATCATCAGATAACTGACTTGTAATCACTAGATCTGAAATGTGAATCTTAGGTCGAACAATGAGTTTGATTGGTCGATGAATTCCTGCATAATTGAAGAAATCAAAATTCTCTTGAACCTTCTTCTTAACGCTTCCATCTTCTCTCACTTCCTCGCTATAGTTACCGACCGGAAGCGTCTTATAATTAAGTTCGTTATTGGCACAAATAGAAACTTTTATTCTGTCTTCTGACAGAAGTTTTTCTGGAATGATAACTTCAAATGGAGTAAATCCCCCACTATGTTCTCCTAAAAATTCTCCGTTCACATAAATTTTAGCGTGGTGTGTGACTGATCCAAAACGCAAGACTGCCTCTTGATTTTCTCCAATTGGAGGTAATTCTATAAAGCGCTCGTACCAGAAATCTCCAATATAATTCCTTTTTTCTTCATCTACAACAACATCATTAAATGATGTTGGTACCATCATAACTTCACTTGAGCTCAAAAGTTTTTTTGGATCATGACTACCAAGTTTAAAGTTCCATAATCCGTTTAAATCATAAATACTCCGTGTTTTTGTCAATATTGGATATAACATATCATTTCTCCTATCGTTTAATATCTAAATCACCTTTTGTCATAAACTGTGTAATATCTTTTTTAGTCACTATATTAATATCACCCTCGATAGTGTGCTTGAATTTAAAACTAGCCATTCCAAGTTCTAAAGTTTCTTTAACTGAAGCGTTTTCAATAAGACCATAAATAATACCTGCTGTAAATGCATCACCAGTTCCTACACGATCCAACACCTGTATTGACTCACGGTCTGTTTCATATAATTTCTCATCTTGTCCATCATATAAATAGGCTTTTAAAAGATACTCATTAGTCGCACCGATTTCGCGTTCTGTAAAAGCAATATACTTCAAATCATACTGATCAACCATTGCTTTTAAAACCATTAACAATGCATCGCGATCTTTATAAGGTCTTGATAAGCCTAAATCATCTTTTAAGTCAGTTCCACGTTCACTTACTATCGAAACAGGCTCAATTCCAATACATACGTCTGCTAAAGAAACTAGTTTTGATAACTGCTCCCGTGCATCTTGAAATGATTTCCAAAGACTCTCACGGTAATTCAAGTCAAATGAAATAGGAATGTTTTGGTCTTTCGCTTTAGCCATTAAAGCAAGTGCAATATCGTAAATTCTAGGATTTAATGCTACTGTTATACCGCTAATATGAAGCCAATCCATATCTTCTATAATAGCATCTAAATCGTAATCTGATAATTGAGATTCATAAAATGATGAATACTTACGATCATACAAAACACGACTACTTCTTAAAGAAAAACCTTTTTGATAGTAATAAATTCCAAGCCTATTTCCTGTTTTAACTAAATGTTCTTGATCTATTTGATGTGCAAACAAGAAAGACTCTGCCATGTGACCTAAGTCATTATCTGGTATAGCAGATACTATAGAAACTTTGTGCCCCAACTGTCCTAAGGTTGAAAGAACATTAAGTTCTGAACCTCCAAATTGGCAGTCTAACTGTGTAGCCTGAGTGAGCGTTTGATGCTGTGGAGGTGATAACCTTAACATAATTTCTCCAAAAGCAACAACCTTCATTTCAACCCCTCCTTATAATAAACGAGTATTTGTAAAAAATTATTTTTCCTTAATCTAACGGATATTTAGATAAATCCACATATTCCATATCAGAAAGTGGAACATTCTTAGCAATGTCTCTAACACGTTCTTCATCTTTTGCGGCTTTCATAACATGTATTTTTTCTTGAATACGAGTCATTTCTTTAACATCTAACTTGTAGTAATGCATTAGGAAAAGAGAAATGCAAAGGAAAGCCGCTGGAATAACAGCAATCAATAAGATAGTAACCCACTTTAATTCAGGTGTCAGTGGTGTTCCAACAGTAGGGTATTCTTTTGTAAAGCCGATTGCAGCTACACCCCAACCAATAACCATAGGTGCAAAAGAAGAGGCAATAGAATCTGTTAGTGAAAAAATAGTCCCAATCATACCAGAAACGTAACGCCCAGAAACAGAAGTTTCGTAATCTGAGATATCAGCCCCCATTGTTAAAACTAGTCCTGAAGGGACACTTGATACATAACGCCCAACGATATAAGTAATACAGAATAGAATCGTATACAAATTCACATGTGTTAAACTTAATTTTCCAGGTTCACCAAAGAATAGAACGGCTGCAAAAGATAACAAACCAATAATGCCGATTTTTAGGGCTAAAACATAGGCTGTTCTAAGTCCTTTACGACGAGCAAAGGCAGAAAAAGCAAAATTAATAATCATTCCAGGAATAATCACAAGTAAACTAAAGTTTCCTGCTAAATCATAATTGCCAAATAAAATAGCAAAGAGCATTACTGTCATAACAGCATCACTAAATAATTGTGTCACAAATTTTACTAAAGCAGCAGATAACGATAATACTTGAAGTGGTTTATTCCCTTTAAGAACCTTCCAATAATCTTTTAAATCTGTTTTTTGAGTTTTTTCACCTAAGCCAAAGTATTCTTTGCGATCTTTTTGCCAAATTCCAATAATAGCAATCACACCTAAAACCGCTGAAATGCTAATTACCCAAAAGACAAGAACATCAAACATCTCACCTGTAAAACCACCGTATTGTTTAACCAAGATATTTGTAATCACATAAGCAACAGCTGTTGATAATGCAGTAGTAACAATGCCATCTACCATGTTAAAAATAGGACGTTGCTTTGGATCGTTAGTTAAAGCTGTTTGACCAGCCTTTGTGACAGTCTGTTGGAATGAATAACCGATTTTGTGCACAATTAAAGCAAGTAAAAACATCGGGAATCGTAAAGATTGTCCAAACATATCAATGTTGAATAGGAACCAAAAAGATGCCGCTGTTATTAAATTTCCCAGAATAATAATTGGACGATACTTTCCAAATTTTGTATCTGTCTTATCTATAATGATTCCGATAGCAGGGTCAATCACACCATCGAAGATACGAATATACCCCATAATTTGACTGATAGCAATTGCTGCCAATCCAAGTATTCCTGTCGCAAAATAAGTGATATAGCTAAAAGTAAAAATGTACATGTTACTAGATGAATTGTTCATCGCAAAACATACAATTTGCCATAATTTTGCTCGATTGTAAGCGACTGTATCGCTTCTCTCCATTTTGTGACTCATCTGAAGTCCTCCTTGTCGCTTTTTATGAAAGCGTTTTTATTTAGTTATATTTTATTATTCATCAGATGAATTGTCAATATAAAATTTGAAAAACTTTAAAAATAATGTTTTTTTATTAAAAACGCGCATAAATCATCTGATAATTAAGAAGGGCAACTTATTAGAAATTAAAAACATCCATATTTTTAGAGAGTCATGGGGTGAATCAACAAAAATAGCAGTAGAATATTTTATCAAGCTTAATAAAAAAGATTTAGTCCTACGTGGTATAGAACTAAATCTTTTACTTAATATTGTCATTTATTATCTTAACTCTTAGAGTTCAAGACACAACATTTCTTTTTTATTTTACATCATGTTGTTAAAGTCCCAGACTTCTGTCCAGCCTTCGTAGAAATCAGGCTCGTGGCAAACCATGAGAATGCTTCCTCTGTAGGATTTTAGGGCACGTTTGAGTTCTTCTTTGGCATCAACGTCCAAGTGGTTGGTTGGTTCGTCAAGGACAAGAACGTTATTTTCACGATTCATTAATAAACAGAAGCGAACTTTGGCTTGTTCACCACCTGAAAGCACCTGAATTTGGCTTTCAATGTGTTTTGAAGTCAATCCACAACGTGCAAGTGCTGCACGGACTTCTGCTTGATTGAGCGCTGGGAAAGCATCCCAAACAGCTTCGAGCGGCGTTTGACGATTTCCTGCTACGACTTCTTGTTCAAAATAACCAAGTTCAATGTAATCGCCACGTTCAACACTACCTGAAATTGGCGGAATAATACCAAGCAAGCTTTTCAGCAAAGTCGTTTTACCGATACCATTGGCACCAATGATAGCCACTTTCTGATTGCGCTCAAAAGTGAGATTGAGTGGTTTTGTCAATGGGTGGTCATAACCGATTTCTAAATTCTGTGTCTGGAAGATGAAACGACTTGGTGTACGCGACTCTTTAAATTCAAAAGAAGGTTTCGGCTTTTCAGATTGTAACTCGATGCGTTCCATCTTATCCAATTTTTTCTGACGTGACATTGCCATATTACGTGTGGCAACACGCGCCTTGTTACGATTAACAAAATCTTGTAAGTCTGCGATTTCTTTCTGTTGACGTTCATAAGCTGCTTCTAATTGTGCTTTTTTCATGGCATAAACAGCTTGGAAATTATCATAATCACCAGTATAACGCACCAAATCATGATTTTCCACATGATAAACGATATTGATAACATCATTTAAGAATGGAATGTCATGTGAAATTAAGACAAAGGCATTCTCGTAATTCTGTAAATAACGTTTCAACCATTCGATGTGTTCGGCATCAAGGTAGTTAGTCGGTTCGTCCAAAAGTAAGATATCTGGTTTTTCAAGCAACAGTTTTGCCAATAACACCTTGGTACGTTGCCCACCAGAAAGTTCGGTAACATCAGAATCCATACCAAAATCCATCACACCAAGGGCACGCGCGACTTCATCAATTTTAGCGTCTAAGGTGTAAAAATCACGTGATTCCAGACGGTCTTGTAGTTCCCCTACTTCTTCCATCAAAGCGTCCATATCAGCGCCATCATCCGCCATAGACATATAAATCTCGTTGATACGTGCTTCTGTCTTGAAAAGCTCATCAAAAGCTGTTCGCAAAACGTCACGCACGCTCATTCCTGCCTCAAGAACCGTGTGTTGATCCAAATAACCAGCCGTTACGTATTTTGACCACTCTACTTTTCCCTCATCTGGCTGCAAATGACCAGTAACAATGCTCATAAAGGTTGATTTTCCCTCACCATTGGCTCCGACAAGACCGATATGCTCCCCTTTTAACAGACGAAATGAGACATCCTCAAAAATCGTGCGCTCACCAAAACCATGACTTAAATGTTTAACTTCTAAAATACTCATTATTTATATTACTTTCATTCGTTTTTTATTGAAAATAGCTGCGCTAGCAGCCTAATTTTCAAATAATCTTTTCAATTATAGCATGAGTTTAAAGCCTAAATCAATGTTTTCTTTTATGAAAACGTTGATTTTCAGTAAGTAAAAAAGCTCTTGTTCAAGAGCTTGAAAAATCATTCAGAAATGGTTTTGGGTTGTGCGTGATGTGAAAAGATTTGTTTGAGAATTGGGTAGAGAATTGGAACAGAGATAATCGTTACCAGAGCTGAACCAAATGTACCACCGATTTTAACCAAGGCTGCTAGGAAAGCAACTTGAAACTGGAGACCACCAGCAACGCTATTGATAATCGTGTATTTGACAAGATTACTAATAATTTTTGTTATCGCTGCAATAATCCCAACAATAATAACGTTGCGCCTTTTATCATCAGAGTGCATTAATTTTTCAAACACAAAATGAAGAACCAGACAAACTATCAAAGACTCTAATATGGTAATCCAAACTTCTGCAGCGTATCCATTTAACACATCGAATAAACCTAGTCCGATAGCTGCTACTAGCGCACCTAATCGTGAACCGTAAAGTAAAACTGCAACAACCACTAAAGCATTTCCGAAATGGACAAATTGAGCTCCAAGAGGAATACGCAAAAATTGGACACTAATGAAAATTAAAGCTGCATATAAGCTTAATTCGACAAGTTGACGTGTAGTGAGATGTTTCATTCTTTTTCCTCCTTCAAGTGCTTCATTTGAATAGCTAAGTCCAACAAATAAGGTTCATAACAAAGTCCTAATTTCAAATCTCGTTTCAACTCTAAAGTCAATTGCAAGGTTTTATCAATAAAATCAAGCGCTACTTCTGCTGTTTTATCCAACGATAAGCCATGAAAATAACCAGCTCCCAAAACAGCACACAATAAATCACCTGTTCCAAAAAAATGATGCGGATAGGCCTTAGACATATGATAAGTGACGCTGCCGCTCTGTTGATTGAAATGTGCTAATCCGATTTGCCCTGCTTTGAAAGAAACACCCGTTAAAATCACGTGCTTATTATGAAATTTTTTAAGCCTTAAAAGCAATTCTTCAATATCTTTTCTTGTATAATCTTCACCGAGATAAGGAACATCTGCTAATAAACAAGCTTCAGTAATGTTTGGCGTAATGACATCAGCATTTTGGCAAAATTGCTGCATGGCGGTCACAAAATCTTGCTGATAGCCTGCATACAAACGCCCATTGTCAGCCATGATAGGGTCAACAAAACGTGCCAGTTTTCTTTGCTTAGCAAATTCTGCTATTTGATGCAATTGTTCTTGAGAGTTGAAATAACCAGTCATCAAGCCATCAACAGAAAAATTTATAGTATTCCACTGGGTTAAGAAGCCTGTTGTCGCTTGATTCAATTTTGTAATACTAATATTTTCAAAACCACCTGTATGCGACGATAAAAGCACTGTTGGCAACGGAATGACCTCAATCTGACAAGCTGACAAAATAGGTAAGGCCGTTGACAAGGCGACCTTGCCCAAACCGACAATATCATTGGCAACGATAACTGACTTTGTAGGATTCTTCATAAAAAGCAACTTTCTAATCTTTTCTCTAAAATAGCGATATCTTTAGATTAAGAGATTAAAAATATTGTAAGAAAATTCAATTTATAATACAATAGAAACAATTAAAAACTGTACGGGGACAGTCTATGACAAGTAAATATCAAGAAATCATGACGGCTATTGTAGAACAAATCGAATCTGGAATCTTAAAAAAAGGGGATAAAATCCCTTCAATTCGTGTCCTTAGTCAAACTTATCATTGCAGCAAAGACACGGTACAACGGGCACTTTTGGAACTCAAATTTAAAAATTATATCTATGCTGTTAACAAAAGTGGTTATTATGTTCTTGAAGGCAAAAGTCAAAAAGAAGAGCCACTTAATTTGAGTTTGACAGAATATAATAACATGGCGTACGAGGATTTCACGACGTGTTTGACAGAAACGTTAGTTAATCGTGAAAATTACCTTTTTAACTATTACTATCAACAACAAGGGTTGCAAGAGTTAATTCTATCCTTAAAAAACTACTTGGAAAAAGGGGCTATTTATGCTAAGGAAAACGATATTTTAGTCACTTCAGGAACCCAACAAGCGCTTTATATTCTTTCACAAGTTTCATTTCCAAATAAAAAGACAACGATTCTCTTAGAACAGCCGACTTATCACCGTATGATTGATTTAGTGGCTTCGCAAAATCTTCCTTACCAGACGATTGAGCGTGATTTTAACGGCATTGATTTGACGACATTAGAACGATTGTTTAAAACGCAAGATATCAAGTTTTTCTACACGATTTCACGTTTTTCAAACCCACTCGGGCTATCTTATACCGCAATTGAAAAGCAAAAAATTGTAGAATTAGCTCAAAAATATGACGTTTACATCATCGAAGATGATTACATGGGAGATTTCACGAAATCAACGGATTTGCCCCTGCATTATTATGATACGTCAGGTCATGTTATCTACCTAAAATCATTTTCAATGACCATTTTTCCAGCTTTGCGTCTTGGGACAATTGTGCTTCCTCAGCCACTAATGCAGACTTTTCTGGAATACAAAAAAATGATTGACTATGACACCAATCTCATTATGCAAAAAGCCTTGTCTCTCTATTTGGATAGTGGCATGTTTGAAAAAAATCTGAATTATCTGAGTCAGGTATTTCATGAACAAGTTGCTAAAACGACCGTGCTTCTCTCACAATTTCCAAATATTCAGCATTACAGCGCATCTCTCCAGCACCTTCTGATCGAATTGCCACAAGATAGACATTTAGGAGAACTCAAATTTACCAATAAAATCAATTATTTAGAAAATAGTTATCTGACAACTCCTCAAAAGCGTTTTATCCAAATTCCAAATGATATTCATTTATCAGAAACGCTAAATATTATTGCAAAATAATCTAATATTATGAGTTCTGATAATGCAAAGAATCCCCAGAAATTTAGCTTTCTGAGGATTTTTATGTTTACATTAATAATCTGGACGTAAAACACCTGTGACTGTTTCTTTGGTAGCTTCAACATCACCGTCAATGACAACGTCGATAATGCGTTTTGCATCTTCTGGTGGGCATGATACCAATGGTAAACGCAATGGACCAGTTTCAAATCCAAGGTAATTCAACACCGCTTTGACTGGTGCAGGACTAGGATAAGAGAACAATGCATTGACTTTCGGAATGAATTGACGTTGGATAGCTGCTGCTTTTTTAATATCGCTGTTTTCAATCGCTGTAAGCATTTCGTGCATTTCGTCACCGTTAACGTGAGAGGCAACAGAAATAACACCGTCAGCCCCAAGATTCATCGCATGGAAAGCGTCGCCATCCTCACCTGTATAAATCAAGAAATCATCAGGCTTGTGCTCGATAAGGTAAGCCATATTAGCAAGGCTTGTACATTCTTTCACACCAATAATATTTGGGTGTTCAGCCAAACGCAACATGGTTTCTGGTGTCATTTCAACAACAACACGACCAGGAATATTATAAATGATAATTGGAAGCTCGCTCGCATCGGCAATTGCTTTAAAATGTTGATACATACCTTCTTGAGACGGTTTGTTATAATAGGGAACAATAGCAAGACCAGCAGCAAAGCCACCAAATGCAGCTACTTCGCGCGCAAATTCGATAGAATCGCGTGTGTCATTTGTACCAACACCAGCAATTAACGGTACGCGACCATTAACGATTTTTTGAACAGCAGCAAAGAGCTCTAATTCTTCATCGTGGGTTAGTGTTGGACTTTCAGCAGTTGTTCCTGCTAACAAGATTCCATCAGTGTGGTGAGCAAGCAAATGTTCAACAAGTTTTGGCAGAGCATCAAAATTAATTGAGCCGTCGGCATTAAATGGGGTAATCATCGCAGTGATGATTTTTACATTTCTTAAATCTTCAATAGTCATAGTAATCTCCTATTCTGTTAATTGTGTGAGATTTAGGAATTGGTTTACAGTAAATATGCTCAAAGACCAGTCTCCTAGGAAACTGGCTTGAGTTATTTATGATTATTTGAGTTCAAATTTAAGTTCTTTAGTTGGGTGTACAAGACCACGTTCATGGAGAGTTTCAGCAATTTGAACAGAATTCCATGCTGCACCTTTAAGGAGGTTATCTGAAACAACCCACATATGGATACCATTTTCAACATCTAAGTCTTTACGGATACGACCAACGAATGTTTCGCGTTTGCCAACAGCATTAGCAGCTTGTGGGTAAAGTTGGTTAGCAACATCATCTTCAAGGACAGCTCCTGGGAAGGCAGCGATTGCCGCTTTAACTTCTTCAATTGGTGCTACTTCTTTTGTTTCGATATAAACAGATTCGGAATGAGAGAAAAGAACTGGCACACGAACACAAGTTGCAGAAACTGGAAGGTCTGGTTCTTCCATGATTTTCTTCGTTTCGTTTGTCATTTTCATTTCTTCGTAAGTGTAGTCATTGTCAGTAAAGACATCAATTTGCGCAAGAGCGTTAAATGCGATTGGGAAGTGTTTCTTATCACCACCGCATGGCAAAATATCAGCGTGAACATCTTTTGGTTCAGCACCGTCATTGACTACTTCTTTGATTTCACGAATAGTTTCGTTAATAGCTGATTGACCTGCACCAGATACGGCTTGGTATGTTGAGACGATAATACGGCTCAAGCCCCATTTTTGGCGGACAGGTTCCAAAGCAACCATCATTTGGATAGTTGAGCAGTTTGGACAAGCAATGATACCGTTGTGAGCATCCAAGGCGTGAGCATTGACTTCAGGTACGACAAGTGGCACATCTGGATTTTGACGGAAATATGATGTGTTATCGACAACAACTGCTCCTGCTTTAACAGCATATGGAGCGAATTTTGCTGACACAGAACCACCTGCAGAGAAAAGAGCAATATCAACGCCTTCAAATGAATCCTCGGTTGTCAATTCAACAGTAACATCTTGTCCCTTATACTTCAATACTTTTCCAGCAGAACGTGAAGATGACAAAAGACGTACTTTGTCAATAGGGAGTGTTGATTGTTCTAATTGTTGAATCATGCGAGTTCCAACGGCGCCTGTGGCACCAACGACAGCGACTGTATAGCCCATTTCAATACCTCTTCCTGGAAAATAGTGTACTATTCTCAATTTTCTAAAAAATTATAGTAGATACATTATACAATTTTTTGAGGTAAAAGAAAAGACTGAATTTTACTTAATTTTAAAAATATTTTGACAACAAAAAAATCCCTACCAAAAAGTAGGGAAACGAGGCACTCAAATGAGTGTGACAAAAAGGTTCACACAAATTGTCAAAGTCCGCTCCTGCGTTTCTAGTCGAACTAGAATGACCTCCTCTGCGCAAATAAACTCTCAAGTTGAGTTAATTCGGCTCATCGCATGCAACTAGTATATCACAGATAGTAAGATTTGCAAAGAGCTACTCTCACATCAACGGTGCGATGGTTTTGACAAGGAGTCCAATGATTTTTTCGTATGCTGGGCGATTATTAACCATTTCAGGGGTAACGCGTTTGCAGTCTTTTAAGGTTTGCAAACAGTCCTTATAAATATCCTGAATGGCATCGACTTTGTACATATAGGTAGCACATTCAAAATGGTGATACAAACTGCGGTAATCAAGGTTAATTGTCCCAACGACAGCTTTGCTATCATCGCTAATAAAGACTTTAGCATGAACAAAACCTGGTTTATAAAGATAAATTTTAACACCAGAGCGCATGAGTTTACTGAAATAAGTCTTGGCTAGAGCATATGGAATTGGTTTGTCAGGGATTCCTGGCATAATAATTCGGACATCTACACCACGTTCAGCCGCAAAACAGATAGCATGCTCCATTTCACTATCCAAAATAAGATAAGGTGTCATGATATAAACGTAGTCTCTGGCGTGGTTGAGGATATCAATATAAACATTTTCTCCTATTTTGTCGATATCTAAAGGAGAGTCCCCGTAAGGAATGACATAGCCGTTGGCACGCCTTGATTTCTCATGTTCAACCAGATAAGGCTCAACAACCAATTCTTTTTCGGTTACAGACCACATTTGCAAGAAAAGCACGACAAAACTGTTAACAGCTTCGCCCTCAAGCATGATTGCAGTATCTTTCCAATGACCAAAACGTTCTAATTTATTAATGTATTCATCTGCCAAATTCACACCACCTGTGAAGCCGACTTTACCGTCGATAACAATGATTTTTCGGTGGTCACGGTAATTATAATAAGTCGAGATAAATGGTGAAATTGGTGAAAATGCTTTAGCTTGAATTCCTAGTTTTTTCAGACGTTGTGTATAGTCAAAAGACAAGGTTGAAAATTCAATCATACCGTCATAAAGAACACGGACTTCGACACCTTCTTTCACTTTTTGCTCGAGAATACTAAGAATTTCACCCCACATAATTCCTTCAGCGATGATGAAAAATTCCATAAAAATGTACTTTTCGGCTTTCAGTAGCTGTTTTTTTAATTCTTCAAAAAAAGCTTCACCAATCGGAAAATAAGTGACCTCTGTATTTTGATAAGCTGGGAAATTTCCACGACTGCGGTCAAAATATTGTACCAAATGATAGGTTGTTGATGTGTTACCTTTTAAAACTTTCAAAATCTCTTGATTGTCTGGCAAATATTTAGCACTACTATCAACCAATTCGTTCATTCGTTGCTTGAGTCCGCGATACCCCCAATCACGTTTGGTGTAAATGAGAAAAAGCGACCCCAATAATGGCGCGATCATAACCAAAATCAGCCATGTGACACGCGAGAGAGCATCCATCTCACTATTTACCAAATACAAAACAGCTGTAATAGCCAAAGCGCGCTCGATAATTTCCATCCAAATGCGGTATTGATCAACCCAAGCAAATGAAGCTATCAAGAAAAACAGTTGCAGTATCAAGAGAACAGAAATAACGGTTGTTCGACTAAAAATCCCTCGAAGAAAACTACGTCGGCTCTTATCCAACAAGCGCATAGCTTTATCTTTGTTTTTATTTTTATTTTCGATAATCATAACCTCCATGTTCGTCTGTTCTTGCTAACCATTATATCATATTTTGAAAGATGTTTTTATAACTTTGAACTATCGAAGAGACTTCTGAGTCGTGATATAATGTACCGAACTTATAAATGGTATAGGAGGAGCAATATGTTAACAACGATTTTAACAGCTATTCTGTCTTTTGTTGGTACAAATATCGATGATATCTTTGTATTAATTTTGTATGCAGAGGTAACAACGCGCCATGGATTAAAATAAGTCGTTCTCGGACAGTATGCTGGAATTGGGTGTTTGGTTGCGATAAACATTTTAGGTGCATTAGGAACACAGCTTTTTCCACCACAATATGTAGGATTGTTAGGATTTCTTCCAATAATTCTTGGAAGAAAGGCTTGGTTTGATTATCATAACAAAGAAAAAACGAAGGCAAACGGAGCAGATAATATTGGAGTATATATTCCTGTATTTAGCCAATATGACTTAGTTGATTTTTTCACTACTTTAATTATCTTCGCTGGCATGATTTATTTGTGGTGTTATATAGGACACCATATAGCAAATATTTCTTATGTTAGAAAAAAATAACATGCTATCAACAGATTCTTGTTCCTTTAGTTCTAATTATTTTGGGAGTAAGTATTCTTGTTAAAAACTACCTTTAGAATAGTTTACTGAAAACAAAAAGATTGGTGCCTAACGCTACCAATCTTTTTTGTTTTCAATTTTAGAACAATCCGATAGCTGTGCCGTCTTCAGCGACGTCCATGTTAAGTGCAGCTGGTTTTTTAGGTAAACCAGGCATTGTCATCACATCACCTGTGAGAGCGACGATGAAGCCTGCACCAGTTTTTGGTACAAATTCACGGATTGTGATATCAAAATCTTCTGGTGCTCCGAGGAGTGCTTGGTTATCAGAGAAGCTGTATTGTGTTTTAGCCATACAAACTGGCAATTTATCCCAGCCGAATTGGGCAAATTGTTTCAATTGTGTTTTGGCTTTCTTGCCAAAGATAACTTTGTCACCGCCATAGATTTCAGTCACAATCTTAGTAACTTTTTCTTCAAGAGAATCTTCATCTGAATAAAGACGTTTGTAATCGGCATTACCATTTTCAACAGCATTAACAACAGCATTGGCAAGGTCGATACCACCGTCAGCACCATTTGCCCAAACGCTAGCAAGTTCTACTGGAACGTCGATTTCAGCGCAAAGTTCTTTAAGCACAGCAATTTCAGCTTCAGTATCTGCGACAAATTCATTGATTGCTACGACTGCTGGTACGCCAAATTTACGAACATTTTCAACGTGACGTTTAAGGTTAGCAAATCCAGCACGAACTGCTTCAACATTTTCTTCACCAAGGTCTGTTTTAGCTACGCCACCATGCATTTTAAGGGCACGAATTGTAGCAACAATAACAACCGCATCTGGTGTTGTTGGAAGATTTGGTGTTTTGATATCAAGGAATTTTTCAGCACCAAGGTCAGCACCAAACCCTGCTTCTGTGATTGTGTAATCAGCTAAGCGAAGCGCTGTTGCTGTTGCAAGAACTGAGTTACAACCATGAGCAATGTTAGCAAATGGTCCGCCGTGAACAAAAGCTGGTGTTCCGTAGATCGTTTGAACAAGGTTTGGTTTGATAGCGTCTTTAAGGATAAGTGTCAAAGCACCTTCGACTTTAAGATCACGAACGTAAACTGGTGTACGGTCATAACGGTAAGCAACCACGATATTTGCCAAACGTTCTTTCAAATCGTTGATATCAGTTGCTAAGCACAAGATTGCCATGATTTCTGAGGCAACAGTGATGTCAAAACCGTCTTCACGTGGAATACCATTAACAGGGCTGCCAAGACCAATTGTGACATGACGAAGGGCGCGGTCATTGAGGTCAACAACACGTTTCCAAATAATACGACGTTGGTCAATGCCAAGCTCGTTTCCTTGATGAAGGTGATTATCGATAATTGCTGAAAGGGCATTGTTTGCCGTCGTAATCGCATGCATATCACCTGTAAAGTGGAGATTAATATCTTCCATTGGAAGAACTTGGGCGTAACCACCACCTGCTGCTCCACCTTTGATTCCCATGACAGGACCAAGAGATGGTTCACGCAAAGCAAGCATAGTTTTTCTGCCGATTTTATTTAAAGCATCAGCAAGACCGATTGACATTGTTGATTTTCCTTCACCTGCCGGTGTTGGGTTAATCGCTGTTACAAGAACCAATTTACCTGGTTTGTTTTCTTGGATAGATTTGATTTTATCGAAAGACAATTTAGCTTTGTATTTGCCATAAAGTTCAATATCATCAAATGTAATACCGACTTTTTCAACAACTTCTGTGATTGGTTTGAGTGCGACACTTTGTGCAATTTCGATATCAGATTTCACGGGATTCTCCTCTGGTTAGTTAATGATTAATAAAAATATTATAACATACTTTTTCAAAAACGCACATTATTTCCTTTTGTAAATATCAATGTTCGTTTTTTGTGTTTATGAAATTTACAACAATAGTTTTAAATTAATTAAAAACAACTTTTCGTTAAATACGATAACTTAGGCTAATATATGATTGTCTCGGTAAAAGAGTTTTGAGAGTATTAAACCAATCCCAGTACTAATCAGAACTTTTAATAAACTAATTACAAGTCAAAAGGACAGTTACTAATAAGAAATACCGAACAATCAAGGTCAAAAGTAGATTACTTCGGTTGAAAACAAGATTTGTATTTAGTAAGCCTTGGATTGTTGCACTGATAAGGCTGATTGTTTGGTGATATTAATTATTCCACCATCAATATTGAGTGTAGATATTTCTTAAAGAAGTATCTTCGTTATTATTATCGGAATGAATAGCACCTTCGGTAGAAGTCAAATTAAGACCTGATAAAAATGATGCCACCACTCCTGCTAAAGGCGCTAGAAACATTAATCGCATGAAAATGGAAGATTCACCGTATGTTCGTTTAGTATTCGTGGATTTTCTGCCATAGCTTATCTAACTTCTTCAGATTCAGAAACAGCAATTAAACCATTTAAATAAAGGGTGGACTAACAGTAAAGGTATTGACAACACTACTGTCGTAACGTTCCAAAACTACCATCTGAATAGATAGCTAAATCATCATAATCAGATTGTCGATTGGTACTACGATATATCACACCGTTTTTAATCACATAACCTGACGTATTAGCGCTGTAATAGTCACCGTTAATGGCAAAAATGCATTTTTACTTGAAGCTATACTAGACGTGGTTTCTGTAATATTCGTTCCCAAAGTGTCCTGCGCTAACGCTGTTTTTAAATAATCTGTACTAGAAAGTGTAATATCTGCTACATAATACGTTGTATTGCTTGTGTTTCCTGTCGTAATGATGATAGAGATATTGTCATCTTGATATGAAGTATCTGTTGTCGTCACTTCGCCTGTTTCTGTCGATGCCGTCGTGCTACTGCAACTTTAGTTACCGCTGATGGTATCACAAATGTTTTCAAAAGAACATAAACATTTGCAGATAATATAACAAAGTGTAAGCATATTTTTTAGAAGTCTCATCACCTTCTCTGTTCATCCAACATAAACTTAGTTAAGCCTATCAAATTTGGCCAAAGATCTTCTGAAAAATAGCTAAAAGAAAACCAAATTCTTGATTTTTGTATTAATCAATTTACGAAAAAAATGTTTTTGTGTACAATAAATCTATGAAAATCTTAATCACATCTGGTGGAACAACCGAAAAAATCGATTCTGTTCGTGGTATTACTAATCACGCAACAGGAAGTTTAGGAAAATACATTGCAGAAATGTTTTTACAAAATGGGCACGAGGTGACTTTAGTAACAACCAAAGGAGCTGTCAAACCACAAAAACAACCATATTTGACAACCTATATCGTCTCAAATGTTGATAGTTTGGTTGAAACTTTAGAGCCACTTGTTAAGACACATGACATTTTTATTCATAGCATGGCTGTGTCTGATTACACTCCTCTCTATATGACTGATTTAGATGAGATTGAAAATGCTGAGCACATTTCAGATTTGCTGACACAGCAAAATACCGAATCAAAAATTTCATCTAAAGCAGACTATCAAGTGCTCTTTTTAAAGAAAACGCCTAAAGTTATCAGCTTGATCAAAACATGGAATCCTGATATCATGCTGATTGGCTTTAAATTATTGGTTAACATCAGCAAGGATGAATTGTTTGCGGTGGCGCGTGCTAGTTTGAAGAAAAATAAAGCACACTATATCGTCGCCAATGATTTAAGTGAAATCAATGGGACACAGCACCACGCTTATTTGCTCAGTGAAAACGACGTAACCGAAGCCGAAACAAAAGCTGAGCTGGCTAAATTAATTTTTGAAAGGGTGACAAATCATGACTAAAACAATCGTACTGGCTGTTTCAGGGAGCATTTCTGCCTATAAAGCAGCTGATTTAAGCAATCAGTTAACCAAATTAGGGTATCAAGTGCACGTTTTAATGACTGAGGCTGCAACGCAATTTATAACGCCACTAACATTGCAAGTTTTATCAAAAAATCCTGTTCATCTTGATGTTATGAAAGAAGACGACCCAAAAGTTGTTAATCATATTGAACTAGCAAAACAAGCCGACTTATTCGTAGTTGCTCCTGCTTCTGCTAATACAATCGCTAAATTAGCTCATGGTATCGCAGATAATATTGTTACAGCAACTGCGCTAGCTTTGCCGACAGATACTCCCAAATTGATTGCGCCAGCTATGAATACCAAGATGTATGACAATCCACTAACGCAACGCAATTTACAAATCTTGCAAGAAGTCGGTTATCAAGAAATTGAACCGCGTTCAAGCATGCTTGCCTGCGGTGATGTTGGACGTGGTGCTCTTGCTGAATTAGACGCTATCATTCAAAAAATTCAAGACACCATTGAGAACTAAAAATCAAAACCGACACTTGTCGAGACAGCTGTAAATTGGTATAATGAATTGGACATTTGGAAAACTAAAAATTTCAAATGCTACATTTTTCAGTCCATTTAGGAGGAATTATGAAAAAAAATAAAGCAGCAACCGATGTTGCTATTATTGCTATCTTCTTTGCTATTATGCTTGTGATAAATTTTCTAACAAGCTTAGTGTTTAACCTTTGGCCTGTTCCAATCAAGCCTACGCTCGTGCATGTTCCAGTTATTATCGCTTCTATTGTCTATGGACCACGAATTGGCGCTATCCTAGGTGGATTAATGGGGATTATGAGTGTTACCGTAAACACTCTGACATTGTTACCAACAAGTTATCTCTTTTCTCCATTCGTTGAAAACGGGAATTTTGCTTCGCTAATCATTGCTCTTGTTCCACGTATTCTAATCGGTATAACACCTTATTTTGTTTATAAATGGCTACATAATAGAACTGGACTTGTTATCGCTGGTGCGATTGGTTCGATGACAAATACCATTTTCGTTTTGGGAGGCATTTTCCTACTCTTCTCAAACGTTTATAACGGAAATATCCAAGCTCTGCTTGCTATTGTTTTTGGAACAAATGCTATCGCTGAAATGATTATTTCTGCCATTTTAACACTTGCACTTGTTCCAAGTTTACAAAAAATTAAAAATTAATGTTGAAAATCATGGGCTAAAAAGCTCGTGATTTTTTACTTAAAGCTAGTAAAATTTTCAAGTGTTTTCAAGAGTTAAACAACCGTTTGCGTAATCTTCAAAAAATTCCTCAAAACCCTTATATATCAATATATTCACTTATCTCAAATTAGGACTAGAAAAATCTTTTACAAAGTGGTATAATGAAAGCGTTTAGAAGAACAGAAAAAGGAGTTCCATTATGACTTACACTGAAAACTATCAAAAATGGCTTGACTTTGCGGAACTACCCGACTATCTCCGCGAAGAATTGGTAGCCATGGATGAGAAAACCAAAGAAGACGCCTTCTATACAAATCTTGAGTTTGGTACTGCAGGCATGCGTGGTATCATTGGTGCTGGTACTAACTGCATTAACATCTACGTTGTCCGCCAAGCAACTGAAGGTTTGGCAAAACTCATCGAAACTAAAGGTGAAGACGTTAAAAAACGTGGTGTTGCGATTGCTTACGATTCTCGCCACTTCTCACCAGAATTCGCATTTGAATCTGCTCAAGTTTTAGCAAAACATGGTATTAAAACTTATGTCTTTGAATCACTTCGTCCAACACCAGAATTGTCATTTGCAGTTCGTCATCTTGGCACATTTGCAGGTATCATGGTAACTGCTAGTCACAACCCAGCTCCATTTAACGGTTATAAAGTTTATGGTGAAGACGGTGGACAAATGCCACCAGCTGACGCTGACGCTTTGACTGACTTTATCCGTGCTATCGAAGATCCATTTGCTATCGAATTGGCTGACCTTGAAGAAAGCAAGGCTTCTGGTCTTATCGAAGTTATCGGTGAAGCTGTCGATGCTGAATACCTTAAAGAAGTCAAAGATGTTAACATCAACCAAAAATTGATTGATGAATACGGTAAAGACATGAAGATTGTTTACACACCACTTCATGGTACTGGTGAAATGCTTGCTCGTCGCGCACTTGCTCAAGCTGGTTTTGATTCAGTTCAAGTTGTTGAAGCTCAAGCTGTTCCAGACCCAGATTTCTCTACTGTAAAATCTCCAAATCCAGAAAACCAAGAAGCTTTTGCTCTTGCTGAAGAACTTGGTCGTAAAGTTGACGCTGATGTTCTTGTCGCAACTGACCCAGATGCTGACCGTCTCGGCGTTGAAATTCGTCAAGCAGACGGTTCATACCGTAACCTTTCTGGTAACCAAATCGGTGCCATTATCGCTAAATATATTCTTGAAGCTCACAAAACAGCTGGAACTCTTCCAGAAAATGCAGCTTTGGCAAAATCAATCGTTTCAACTGAATTGGTAACAAAAATTGCTGAAAGCTACGGCGCTACAATGTTTAATGTCTTGACTGGTTTCAAATTTATCGCTGAAAAAATTCAAGAATTTGAAGAAAAACATAACCACACTTACATGTTTGGTTTCGAAGAAAGCTTCGGTTACCTCATTAAACCGTTCGTACGTGATAAAGATGCTATTCAAGCTGTTCTTATCGTTGCTGAAATTGCAGCTTACTATCGCTCACGTGGTTTGACATTGGCTGACGGTATTGAAGAAATCTACAAAGAATACGGGTACTTCGCGGAAAAAACAATCTCAGTTACGCTTAGCGGTGTTGATGGAGCTGCTGAAATCAAGAAAATTATGGATAAATTCCGTGACAATGCCCCTGCACAATTCAACACAACTGATATTGTAAAAACTGAAGACTTCTTGACTCAAACAGCCACAAGCGCAAACGGCGTTGAAAAATTGACAACTCCACCAAGCAATGTATTGAAATACACACTTGCAGACGATTCTTGGATTGCCGTTCGCCCTTCAGGTACTGAACCAAAAATCAAATTCTATATCGCTACAGTTGGTACAGACTTAGCTGATGCAGAAGCTAAAATTACTAATATCGAAAAAGAAATCAACAATTTCGTTAAATAATGATTGATTAATATCAAAACAACTCCTTCTATCATGAGGAGTTGTTTTTTTACTTATTTAATAAAGAATTTACATCAATCTTTTTCTATTATCTATCCATAAGTCCGCAAATGCTGGAATATCCCGTATTTACGGACTTTTTTTAACTTTCTTATCGGTTGATACATTGCATAACTCCGCTTATTTCCGCTTCAATCTGCCTTGAAAAGTAGTAAATCAGTAGTAATTCTGTCTTTTACTACTAGGCTACAAATCGCTGTAATTCTGATTTTACAGTTTCCAGCGAAGCATGAGCGTAAAGGTTCAGCGTGATAGTTATATTTGAATGTCCCATAACATATTGCAATGCCTTTGGGTTCATTCCTGCATTTGCTAATCTTGTGCAGAATATATGACGCATGATGTGTGGTGTAATTCTAGGTAGCTGTTCTTCGTGATTACCGTTGTACTTCTCTACAAGGTTTCTGAACATTGCTTTATAGTTTACTGCCACTTGCGGATTGCCGTTGCGATTGATAAATAGAAAATCTCTGTAACCGTCAATCACAAGGTCTTTCTGTTTCCTGCGGTGTTTCAGTATGTTCTTAAATGATTGATACACCTCGTCGCTCATAGGTATCTGTCTGATACCATTTTCTGATTTTGGTGGTTGCACCACATAACCAATTTTCGATACTTTGATAAGCTGGTGGTCGATATTGATTATTCTGTTTTTAAAGTCTAAATCATTTACTGTCAGTCCGCAAAATTCAGAAATACGAAGTCCAGTCCGTAACAAAATGATGATTTCATCATAATGCTTTCGGTAACATACATCACTTTTAACATAGGTCAGCAGTTGTTCTTCCTGCTCCTGCGTCAAGGCTTGTCGGTTCTCCGTGTCATTTTTCATTACACTACTTAAACTAAAATCAAATGGGTTCTTTCTGATACAATCATCATGCAATGCCATTTTAAACGCTGGCTTCAATGCTCTTTTATAAAAAAGAACCGTACCATACGCCAGCCCATTGTCCTTTAATTCAAGTAGCCAAGTCTTAACATCTGAAATTTTAACCGTATCAATGCTTTTTGCACCAAGCTTGTCCTTTTTCAAAAATTCCAGTAGGTAACTGTAAGTGTTTTGTGTAGTCAGCCTTGCATTTCTCTGTTGTTTCAGATATTTCTTGAAAAGCTCATACACCGTCATTTTCTTTCCAACGGTGTCTATGCCGTCGTTGATGTCTTGACGTATTTCTTGCTCTTTTTCCCGTAAGGAAATATCTTCACGTTTTCCTGCTGGCGTTCTGTCTGTCGGTACAAGTTTCCATGCGTAAACAAATTGCGTTTTTCCAAATGCGTCCACATATTTATATGCGTATCTCCCGTCTTTTCGCTGGCTCTCACCCGTTCTTAATATACGATTTTTGTTATCCCGTCTTTTTTCAGACATTGCTTTTCGCTCCTTTCAGAACGGAAAGAGCTTCGATATGAGATATTATAATTATACCACATACGAAGCCCGTTTTCACTATATAACATTCAAGGTATCAAAGAATTTTTCAAAGGGTTTACGCTTTATCTGAATACGGTTTCCATTCATAATAAACCAGTCAGCATCGGGATTTTCTTCTACCAGCCTACGCAATTTCTTTTCGCCAATTCTAAAATATGTTGAAGCTTTTTCCAAAGTTAAAGAATATTTCAACCAGATAGGCACATCAGTATTGTTCATAATCTATGCACCCCCTTTACTGTGTGTCGTTTTTTACAAGCAGGCAGACGGCTTTGGAAAGCTCCGTTAGTATTTCAACTATTCCCATTCTTGTGGGAAGAACCGCATCATGCGGACGTATCATTATTCTGTGAGGATAGGTCGTGGCAAAGCGACTTTTCCAACAGTCGCTCTCGGATCACTGCGTGGGTCGCTCGCTTTATTTTGGAAAGGTCATGGCGTACAGTCCCCGTGGCTTGCTATCTCACAAACGTATCTGTCTGCTTTATTCAGTTGTCAAAGACCAGACGGGCATAATCAATCCCGATATGAAATTAGAAGCGTTTAATATAAAAGTTTAAAATTTTACGAATAATCGCTTCTTTGATAAAACCTTTCATTTCCAAATCTACCGCAAGACGCAAGTTGTTGTTATCGTCGTAAAACGGACGCATACAGCATTGATTGATATATGGGTCATAAAATTCCAAGATTTTTGAAATAGCTGTTTCATCGCCGTCGCAGGCTTTGGAAATAACCGTGAAAGTCGGTGTCAGCTCTTTTGGCATTTTTCTTTTTCCTCCTCAATCAGTTGCTTTAACTTGTCTAGTGTTTGTATTCTGCACTTCGTTACATTCGCTCTGGAACAGTCAAGCATTTTTCCAATATAAGTGTCCGTATCTCCAATGAAGAAATACTGTAAAACGATATTACGCTTTCGTTCTTCAATAGCTTTCAATGCACGAGCCAGTTGTTCATCTTCGATTGATACTTTTTCTCCACAGACTTCAAATACTGCAACATAATCCGTAGAATATGTATCTTCTGTACCTATGGAATTTAAGAGGTCGTCCATAATTTCGGCAAATGGCATTTCTTTTTTCTCTGAACGGAGTATCGCTCGATAGAAGTCAATCGCTCTATGACGTATAACTGTTTTAATAGCACAATCGAATTGATGACAAGTTTTTTCTTGTAGTTCTGACGTTTTCATTTTCCCACCTCCTTTCGCTAGTCGAAAAGAGGTGTCTGCCCCTTTTCATATATACCGCGTTGAAAGTGGGGGACAGCGTAACCAAAATCAAAAAAACTTTAAAAATTTTTTTCTGGCATGAAAAAAGCCCGCACAAAACATATAGTCTGTACGAGCTTTTAAAACTGTACTGTATTCAGTTGTTATAAGAATGCCGTTAGAGTCAAATTGATTGTGTCGAGGTATATCTAAAATATTCCATAATGACAGCTCCTTTACGGCACTATTCTTGTTTATTCAGACAAAAAAGAAATTGCACCGTTTTTAATTTCTAAGATTTCGTCGGCTTCTTCTGCCAAATGCTTACTGTGTGTAACCACAACAACACATTTTCCTAATTCATGTGCAGTCTTTTTCAGCAAAGCAATGATTTCATCAGCGGTAGTTTCATCAAGATTTCCCGTTGGTTCGTCTGCCAAAAGTACATGAGCGTTGCTGGCTAATGCTCTTGCAATCGCTACACGCTGTTGCTGTCCGCCAGATAATTGTAATACATTTCTCTGCCAGTATTCTTTTCCAATGCCGACTTCTTCCAATAATTTTTCAGCATTTCCACTTCCACCTAATTTGACATTTTCAACGGTTGTCAAATAATCAATCAGATTATAATTTTGAAATACCAATGAGATATTATGCTTTCTATGGTAATTCAGCCCTTTTTTTGTAATATCCTCGCCATTGCAAAGGACAGTCCCTTTTACTGCTGTATCTAAGCCTGCTAACAGAGATAAGAGTGTTGTTTTTCCTGCACCACTCGGACCGATTATGGTATAAAAGATACCCTCCTCGAAAGTAGCAGATACATTATTCAAAATGGTTTTATCTTTTTTTGTTTTGTAAGCATAGCTTACATTCTTTACTTCTAACATTTTCGTCGTCCTCCTAACTCATTTCCGATAAAATATCTTTCGGGTTTCTCTTTAGTATTACAATTCCAGATACCAGAACAGAAGCCGTTATCAACACAAGAACACTTACACCGTCAAGCAGATACATTTCTGGCGTAACCTCTACGCTGATACTCTGCACGTCTTGCTTTGGTGCAACGTATTCTGTGGATACCTTTCCCTCATTGTTCTTTTCTTCTTCCTGCATTTGCTGAACCTGCTGTGATACCAGATAATTTGCAGTTACTTTGGAAACGGCAGGAGCGACAGCAAAGGATAACATAAGGGAAAAAATAGTAATCATAATCGCTTCACTCCAAATTTGCCCGATAATTCTAAATTTCGGAACACCGAGAGATAAGAAAATGCCGACTTCCTGCACTCGATTTTTCAGCCAGAACAGAAATACTAAAACAAGAATAACAAAACTTGCAATGGAAATTACCAATATCATCATTTCACTTACTTTTGCCAAATCATTAAAGTTTGAGGACATGGTTTCAGAATTTCCGTTATTGTCAATCAAATCATACTGTTCCCAGTTGATGTCCGCTTTTTGAAGATTTTGTTTTACTTCGTCGTAAGCTTCCACATCGTCCACTTTGAAATATGCTCTTTCATATAATGGACTTGTTTCACTTTCTGCCTTTTCTGGAAATCTCAAATCAGTAAATATCACATTTTCCGAACGGTAAGTATCGCCCTGCATAAGTGGGGACATCTTTTGATCCACTTGATAAATTCCCACAATCTCGGCTTCTGATACCTTTGAATTTTCGGTATCGTGATAATCATTAAAAGAAATCTTATCGCCGATTTTCAAATTATTTTGCTTTGCAAGTTTCTCTGAAATGACACACATATCTTTATCCTCTGGTGTTATCATTCGTCCCTCTTTGATATGCAGGTTGCCAGATAAAACATTTCTGTCAAGTTTCATATCTCTGTTTCCAATTAAACTTACACCGCCAACGTCTGCACTCTGGTCTACATCTTTATCTTCAATTCTTTTGAAATTTACAGGGTTTACGGGAGTTGTTACTGTTGTAATATTGTAATCAGCAATTCCTTTTGCTTTTGCCAATTTCTCAATGTCTTTTATATCTAAGCTTTCAAATTCATTTGTTGTCCAGCCTGTCCAAGTCTCCACACCATTGATAATCTCTTTTTCCTGATGGTAGCCACCAAAACTACCTTCCTTATCATTACCAATCTTTTCTGAGTATTCACGAACTCGCTTTGTTCGGTACTCTGCATTTCTTTCTAAAAGAAAGCCTGCACCTATGGCTTGTCTGGTTTTGTCCTGCACCTCAATACTGGCATTTTTGCTCGCCACACCTGCAAGAAGCAAGGTACTGATTGCAAAAACAATCAACAATAAGAGAATACTTTTTACGGGCTTTCTGAACACAGAACGCCTTGCCAATCCAAAAAAATTCATGTACTATCCCTCCATTTTTGCTAATATATCTTTTGGGTTTGCCCGTAATATGGGAAGAATGGAGCAACACAATGCTACCAAAATAACTGCACCGCCTAAAAGGAACAACATTCCAATATCTTGTATCTGCAAAACCACTTTTAGATTTTCTGTTACTGTTTCTGAACCAGTAATGACGTTTTGCAAAACACCAGAGAACAATTTACCAATCGCTGTTGCTCCAAAAACCGAAAGCGTAAATACACTACCTGCTTCTAATAAAGTTTGCAGGAAAATTTCACTTTTTGCTTTACCTAGGCTCATAAAGATTGCCACTTCCTTTTGTCTTGTCCTCATCCACATACATAACAGCAGGGAAACAACGACAGTACCAGTCATCAAGGTAAGTATCAGCATAAGGTTTGCCACCTTGCTGATTTGCTCTAATGGAGCAGACATCTGTTGATAAAGGGTATCAGACGTGCTAAGTGCTATGTCATTTCCAAATATTTTTTGCAGACTGGTTTCCAGCACATCTAAATTTTCTGGTCTTTTTGAGTAAATGCAGATTTTTTCAAATGCAGGTTCTTTTAACAATTCTTTATAAGCGCTGTTGTCAATAAAGATTTGATTTTCTATTCGATTGACCGCCGTAGTTTCTGCTGGCTGGTCTTTTTCCACATTTCCTGCGGACTTGAACATTCCAATAATCTGAACAGATACTTTTGTTCCGCTTTTTGTACTTAGTTCAATGGTATCTCCAATCTTTAGCCCATTCTGATTTGCAAGGTTTGTATTGATAACAGCACCTTTTTTCTCTTGTTTGATATAATCACCAGAAGATAAGCGGTACTGCATTTCTGAAAAAGGACTGTCCTTTTCCAAATCATCATAGGAGAGCAACGCTATTTTCAAATTTTCCTCATTTGTAGAGGTATTGAGAGTAACGGGATAAAAATTATCTGGAAATACCTCTTGCCTACCTATACGGTTGATAGCTGAAACATCTTCCAGCGTTTCAATCTTGTTTACTTCATTCTCGGTTATTTTGCTGTCCTTACTTGTAATTTCAGCCACTATTTTAGAGTTTGTTTTTTCCTGCATAGCTTGTTTAGACTCATTTGTAGTTCTTAAAATCATGCTTGTACCTAAAATCATACTGTTTACAAGTATCAGAACAATCAACAAAAGAATAGTTTTCCCTTTTTTTCGCTGTAAATAGCGAAAACCAAGTTGATAAAACTTCATACTTCACACCTCTATTCCCAATGGGCTATGACAACCTTTGTTGCATTGAAATGATTTGTGTCTGCAAATTCTCCATAGAGATATACATTTGATTGTTTCTTTACATCGGAGATAGAACCCGTCGTTACATTCGTAACACCAGAGTGGGCACTTACTGTGGCAATGACAAATTCACAATCTGGGTTATAGGTTACAGAAACAGCATTGTCTTTATTTTCCAGTCCCGGTGCTTCTGATTTTATCCCTGCTCCCCCCTCAATTTCTTTTGCTTGACTTACGGAACAACCATTATCTGTAAATTCCAAAACACTTCCTATCAAATTAGCAGACTCTAATATGTCGTTTTCTTCATTCGTATTAGAATTGACAATAGGATTAGACGTATCTGGCTTCTCATCTGGACTTGCACCACACCCCGTCAATGCACAGATACATAATCCAACTGCTACAAATTTACTGATGTTTGTTTTTTTCATTTTGTATTCCACCTTTCTTATTCGATATGCCACTATTGTAAAAGCAAACCATTCTAAAAATCCTGTAAAAAAGCAAGAAAATCATCATCATTTTTTAGAGGATTTTTACAGACTTTTCTGTTACACTGTCTATAATTAAACCTTCTTGGACTGCTAATGTCCAAGATGATATATAGAAAAGGATTGATACATTATGAAAATACTTCTTCTGGAAGATGATTTAGAGTTATGTAAAAATATAAAAATTTCGCTGGAAAAAGAAAACTATATGGTTGATTGTTGCAATGACGGGGAAACTGCTATGCTGTATGCCTTAAATACAGACTATTCTTATGACCTTGCCATTGTAGACCGTATGTTACCGATTATTGACGGTTTAACAATCATAAAATCTATGCGTAAAAAAGGAATATCTATTCCTATCATTATCATTACAGCCATGAGTACCCTTGATGATCGGGTTGAGGGTTTAGACGGAGGTGCTGATGATTACTTAGTAAAACCATTTCATATCAAAGAATTGCTTGCAAGGGTTCGGGCGTTGACAAGGCGACCTGCCAATATCCAATTATCTCCCAAATTACAATGGGGAGATTTAACTTTCGATAAAGACAGCAGAACCTTATCCACACCAAATAATTCTCTTTTATTAACTTCAAAAGAAACCGAGTTGACTTTTGTATTTATGCAGAACCCAGAAACACTATTTTCCCGTGAACAGCTAATCCTTAAAATCTGGGGTAGTTCTTCCGAAGTAGAAACTGGCAATGTAGACAGCTACATTTCTTTTCTGCGAAAACGTCTAAAGGAGTTAAAAAGTTCCTGTAAAATAACAACGGTCTACGGTGCAGGGTACAAACTGGAGAAAGAAACATGTTAAATAACTTATACCGAAAACTTCATATTCTGTTTGCAAGTTCTGTTATGCTGATTATTACCCTTGTGATTTTCTTTGTTGTTGCGAATACGGTTTATACGGAGAAAATCAACGAAAGTACCTTGTTTCAAAGATTAACAACCTTGCTGATTTATCAAGCGGAAAGTGATTCTTCGGATATGGATAAAGCACTCAAAGCCTACGAAGAAAGTGATCATATTTTTTCCTTGATTAGCGATACAAAAGGGAATACCATTTATCAAAGTGATTTTCCATTTCCAACTTCTGCGGACAAGCTGTTGCATGATGTAGAAAAACAGATTTCTACACAGCCATTATCACAAACAGAAAGCACCGCAACTTCACAAGGCGGTTTTCTGGAAATAAAAGGAAAACATCACGATACTTATTTTGTTATTCCTGCTACAATTATGACAGCAAATGATACCGTATATCATGGGAATTTTCTTTATCAGACAGCTGGCTTGACGGATATTTTACAAAAGACATTACCGATATATCTTCTTATCTGGCTTTTGGCTTGTATCGTTGTTATCATACTAACCCGTTATCTGCTGAAAAAGTCTTTTGCCCCAACAGAACGAATATTGCAAAGCCAAAAAGATTTTGTTGCAACAGCTTCCCATGAATTAAAATCTCCACTAGCTGTTATGATTTCCAACACGGATATGCTTCTTGATGATGTTTCCTTAAACGAACAGGCAAAGCAAGCCTTACAGACCATAGATTTTGAATGTATGCGGTTATCCCGTTTAGTCAAAGATATGTTGCTTCTGGCTTCTTCCGATGCTAAAACATGGACATTGCATAAAAGTACAATCAATGTAGATACCTTGCTCATTACGTTATATGAAACATACGAACCCGTCTGCATGAAGCAGAATTTAGAACTAAAACTGCATTTATCCGAGGAAAGTTATCCTGCCATGCTTACCGACAAAGACCGATTATTTCAAATCTTGTGTATCTTTATGGATAATGCCATTCAACATTCCAAGAATAATTCTTTGATAGAGATAGAAGTAATCGCCACCGAAAAGAATATTGCTTTTTCTGTGGTAGACCACGGGCAAGGCATTTCTGATGAAGATAAGCAGTATATCTTTGACCGATTTTATAGTGGCGACAAGTCCCATGCTAACAAAGCGAATTTTGGACTGGGACTAAGTATCGCCAAAGAATTAACCCAAATGCTGAACGGTACTATCACTATTAATGATACTGTTGGTGGCGGTGCTGCCTTTACTGTTAAATTTCCTCTGAAATAGATTAAGGCTTGCAGATCATACAATATGTATGGAGCAAGCCTTTTTTCAAATCTTTGTCTTTTTGGTAATCTTGTAAATATATTCTTCTGGGGTAGGGCGTTTATTACCAAAATACTTTTTGAAATTTGCCTGCACCTCTGGGTCTGAACTATTCATAGCTTCATCAATCGTCGCTTCAATATCAGCTCATACATCAGCCAATGAAACACCGCCAGCTTTTGCACCTGCTTTCAATGCTTTTTTAATATCTCGTTTTTTAAGACCTATCATAATACTCATACTCCTTTTCAATATTAACGTCAGTTACCGATATATATAAATGTTATAATGCTAACTTACAATCTTTATCTTCATTTAAAGGATAACCCTTAATTTTGAAGATTTCATAAAGATATAAAAAAGAACGACAAATAAAGCCGTTCTTTCATAATGGTAGCTGTATAGTAACTTTAGCTCCTTTGGTTTCTATCGAATTATCTAGCAAAAGTTTTCCTTTATGCTGTTTTATAATGCTGTCAACAATATATAACCCCATTCCATAATGCAGTTTAGAACTTCTGCTTTGGTTTGCCATATAGAAGCGTTCTTTTGCGTGCTCCAATGCCTCTTTTGAAAAACCACAACCACAGTCAGTAATACAGATATTCAAGTAATTATCCTTGTTATCTACATCTATATATAATGTAGAGTTTTCAGGAGAGAACTCCACAGAATTTGAAATCAAATTTATAAATGCTCGTTCCAGTAACATTCTATCCCCAATTATATTTTGTGGTAAATTATGTTGTGTCTGCTGAATAATAATACCTTTGTCCTTGCAAATGATTTCTGTTTGGGATAAAATATGTTTCAAAAACTCTGGCAATTTAATATCTTCCATTTGTAATTGATAACCGACAGTTGTTTTAGATATATCAATCAAAATTTTTATGTACTGTTTCATCTGTTCAGAACTACTCATTGCATACGATAAATATAGCTTTTGTTCTTCATCAAGTTCTGTTTCATCTAACAAATCAATGTTCCCTTGCACAACAGTTAATGGAGTTTTCAAATCATGGGCTAGAGAAGCAATCTGTTCTCTTTGTAATTTTTCGCTTTGCCACTGTTTTTCTAATGACTCTTTTAAGCTGTTCCGCATGCTGTCAAAAGATATAATCACGTTTTCAAATTCCAATATTTTAGAATGTCCGATAGTAAAATCTAAGTTTTGATTTTCAATTTCTTTGGTAGCTTCTAAAATAGGGGTCAATTCTTTTCTCAGTTCTTTAGCAAAATGAACAGTTAAATAAACACATACCCCTAAACTGCTTATAATCATTAACGTAATCATCAAAATTTCTGGGGACGGTAAATAATGGTTAAGTTGTGGGTTTAAATATTGAGAACCTATAACATACTGTAAGACAATATATTCATCATTTCGTGTAACGAAAATAAACTGTGTTTTACCACTTGTATCCATTAACCCAGTTTTAGCAAACATCAAAGCCTTTTCTTTTACTTCTTCGCTCATATTTGTATCAATGTATTCATAGTTTTTCGTTAATCGAAGAAATTTAGTACCAGTAGGAAAATGTATATCTGATACATTCGGCGTTGCAGTCAGTATAGGTACTAGATCTTCCGTTTGTCTTTCATTATTATCCGCAAGTGTTACAATCCCCATGCTGGAAGCTAATAACATACAGACAAATGGGACAACCACGGACAGACATATTCCCCCAAGTAGACAAACAAGAAATTTACGGAAAGTTTTTGTAAGTGATGTTTTCATTTTTATTCCCATTTATAACCAATCCCCCAGACTGTTGAAATTGGCTGAACACCCATTTTTTCAAATTTTGCTCTTATATTTTTTATATGTGTAGAGATTGTAGAGCTATCGCTTTCTCCGTAAAAAGAAAATGTAGCTTCGTATATTTGTTCCTTTGAAAAAACCTGTCCTTTGTTACTTGCAAGATACTCACAAATCAAATATTCACTTTTAGTAAAGGCGATAGGTTTATTATCAACGCTAATCGCCTTTGCTGATAAGTCTATTCTTATCTTATCTAAATTTAGTGTTCTATGTTTTTCACGTTTCTCTCTACGCAAGTGAGCATTGATACGCGCCCGCAATTCTGCAATACGGAATGGTTTTGTTAAATAATCATCAGCTCCTAATCCTAAGCCCAAAGTAATATCATTTTCCATCGTTTTTGCCGTCAGAAAAAGAATAGGACAGTCAATAAAATCTCTTATAGATTTACAGAAAGAGAAACCGTCTATATGGGGCATCATAACGTCTAAAATAACTAAATCATAGTAGTTCAGAGTGTCTAAAGGAACTTCTTTTGCAGAAGAATATACAGTTACAATATGTCCATCTTTCTCAAGCCCATTCTTGATTAACTGTAAAATCATTTCTTCATCATCAACGGCTAATATATTTGCCAATATCTACACCTCCTACAATTCCTATATCCAAGTCTTATTCTATTGTATTTACTGCTACGTAATATTTATTGTTAATATTAACAGCAATCTTTTCTTCTGTGGAAGTTTCTTTTATACTGTATATATATCCGTAACTGAATATTGTACCGTCAGCTTCTTCAATTCTTTTTGAAATTTGAGCAATTTCCTGCTTCAAACTTGAATATTCCACAGTTTCATCTGTCAGAGTATAAATTTTTTTATCTATTTGTATGGTATCCTGATTTGCTGTATTTAACTCCACGATTGGCAAAGTTTGGTTTAATGATTTATTTCTATCTGCGTTTTCTTTCAAATCAAATAAAACTTTTAAAGTTCCAAAAGCCAAGACAAGGACAATAGCTATCGCAACCTATTTTAATATTTTTTTACTCATTTTCTTTTGTCCCTTCCCATCTCTGAAACCACATTAAACTTATTATAAACAGCACTACTGTGAAAACCAGCATAAATATAAAACCTAGTTGAAACTCAGGGAAGTTAGAATAAAACTGTCCCTCATTAACATATTTCAAAATACAATAATCCATAAACCTTACACTCCAGCCCCACGGCAGAAATTTCCAAATAAAATCACCAAGTCCTGTAACCAACAATGCAGATAATAGACTTCCTACAATACCCATGCCCATAGCTACACTTTTCCCTAAACTGAAACCGACAAGTATAGAAATAAGATAAATTGGTATTACAGACAATATTAACATAATAAAAGGTTTTATATAAAATGAAAACGGCATAACTGGATAGAGTACTGCAAATAAGGAAACACCAAGTATTGTTGCAAGGGTTGCCAAAACAACAAGATATAATAATTTTCCAATATATACCGCTGTGCGTGAACGGAACGTACCTAAGATTAACTGAAAATGACCTGCCCCATTTTCTAGTTCAACTACCATACCTACAACAATTCCAATAACAAATGGAAAAATAATCGATAATACCTCTAAAAAGGTCGTTACATTTGTGACATCATTCCAACCAGATATATGAAAATATCCTGCAAAAACACCAGCTCCTATTACTGGAAAAAGTACATGAACTAAAAGTAATGGTGTATGTCTGCTTTTAAGCCATTCTACTTGAAAACATCTAATAATACTGCTAAACATTAAAGAACCTCCTGCTTTATAAAAGATTTAGCTGTTAATTTTGAAATCACATAGAGTAAAACCAATGACAAGCAGACTGTCATAATAATCAACGGTAAAGGAGTTAATAAAGCATTTCCCGTTACCGGTTCTCCATTTGGCAATATTCCTAATGTAGGAACCATAAGGCGAGTAACCCAACTATAAGGACATATGAACCAGAAACTTGTGTTTGCGCCTAATGTTCCCAGTATAAAGCTCATTCCAACATTTAATATGAGAGTGGCGAATACACCTGTTTTTTTTACAAACCACAAGCATAACGGAACATTCCATATACTTGTTAGAATAATGCAAAACGTTCCCAATAGTGCCTGTATCAGGCTGATTGTCATAGATATATCAAAAATTTGTTGAATGATAAAACCACCTGCGACATTGCACAACATCAAAATTGTATTCGCAAGTACAATGTATATTATACAAGTAATTATTTTTGCATACCATACTTTTTTTAAATCAATAGGCAATGATAAAATTGCTCTGAACTTTAATTTTCCGTTATCTCTTTGAATTATCAAAATAGATAATAGCGTTAAATAACTAGGATATAATAATACATACCACCAGTTATATGAATTTTGTTGATACCACATGGGAGCAAGTACATTCAAAAATAAAGTTAGTACAGGAGCTAACCAGACTAATTTTTTTACAAAAGTATTTTTATGTTTTAGATGTTCAGAAGATATATAATTTTCCATATTATCGTCCCTCCTGCGATTTTCTTACAACTTCTATGAACAAGTTTTCTAAATTTTCATCTTTATTCATCTGTCCCTCATATCCTAAAATACCATTTGAAATAATGCCAATATCATCAGCAATAAGCTGTACCTCTGATAAAATATGACTGGATAGAATAACGGTAATCCCTTGAGAGGGAAAAGAACGAATAAGAGAACGTAATTCTTGTATACCGATAGGGTCTAAACCATTTGTTGGTTCGTCTAAAATCAATAATTTAGGATTGTTTAACAAAGCAATAGCTATTCCTAAACGTTGCTTCATTCCCATTGAAAATTGTCCTGCTTTTTTTCTTCCCGTATTCTGCAAATCAACTATTTCCAAAACTTCATTTATTCGGGCTTTAGGAACATTGAGTAACTTTGCACGGACTTCTAAATTTTCTACCGCGGAAAGATTGTCATAAAGTGGTGGTGTTTCAATCAAAGCCCCTATTTGTTCTAAATCTTTTCTATTCCAGTCGTGCCCATTAAAAAGAACTTTTCCACTAGTAGGACGAAGCATACCTGTAATCATTTTCAAAGTGGTAGATTTTCCAGCACCATTTGGACCGAGTAACCCATATATTGAGTTTTCACGAACAGTTATAGATACATTATTTACTGCCTTTTGCTTTTTGAAATCCTTACATAAATTGTCTGTTTTTAAAATTTCTTTCATAATTGTTTATATCCTTTCCTTATGTTTGGTTAAAGTATAAAAAGCAAATTTGAAGATTTCATAAAGATTTGATAAGAATTTATTTTAATCCAGCTGTAGCATGTAACTCGCATTAAATGTAAAATACAGCTACGGCATTTTATTGTTTACCCTACAATCTTCCAGTTATTATCTTTATGTAGCACTAGCTCAAACTGCGATACCTGCGTTGCCTTTGTCTGATTATCAAGGAATTTTACGGCAACCTTGACTTTCACATTGCCCCCGTCCTTTGTAAAGATAGGGTTTACCAATTCAGAATAAAGGTAGTCCCTGCCGATAGGTTCAAGCACATTTTCCGATACATAATAGGCAAGCTCTTTTTCTGTGGCTGTCGGGTACAACTTAAAGAATGTTTCCAGAAATGCGGTAGCGTCATTTGCGGTATCAGCGTCCACGCTTGCGTCTGCTTCTGGTGTTTTAGGCTCATAGTCTGATTTTTCGATTGCTGGTGCAAGGGTAGGGTTCTGAACAATTACCATATCCCCGTCAGCGTCCACATGGACTTTTACCGTATAGGTTGCCTTGACATTGCTTGTCTGTTCTCCCTCTTTTATCTGCTGATCTACTTCGTAGGTAGCAGAAAAAGTGTCCGTCCCCGACTGTTCAATACTCCATACAATCACATCTGTAACCGTAGAGCTGGTCGGTATATCGGTTCGAATTGTATCAACATTCAAGTCCTGCAATTCCTTTGTCAAATAACTGTTGATTGTCTGCGTCCTTGCTTCAATCGCTTCTTTGCTGTTATTCCATGTATAATAGGACTTTGCAAAGTTCTTCACGAAATTTTCTATCCCGTTGGTGTCCTGCAAGCGAAGTTCAATGATTTCTTTTTCATGGGTCGTGTGCTGGTCGATAGCGGTAAAGTTCTTATATACCCCAAAGCTTACGCTTGCGATAAGCACCACCCACAACGCAATCACGGTTTTCTGATGTGTGCCTACCTTGACGGTACGCACCTTTTTTTCTTTCGGTTCTTTGATAGTTTCTGTCTGTTTCTTATTCTTCTTAAACATATTTTTCAAGTCCTTTCTATTATTTTACTCGTCCTGCACCGATTAAGTGCTGTTGCCAGTAACGGCACTTCCAACTACTGCACCAGCCACAGCTTCAACCATTCTTAAAATCTGTGTTAATGTCAATACAATAAGCAGTTTCGCCCTCAACTTTCATCATGCCCTCATTGAATGTAGAACCGATAGAACCGTCATTCATTACCTTTTCAATGATACCGACACGCTCTGCACTTTCCGTCCAGTATTACTTGCTTTCTGCATGGACGGATGTAGTTGGTAAAGCAGTAACGACAGTTGCAAGAGCTAAGAAGCCCGTACACAACCGTTTTAACATCTTTTTCATAAATCTAATGTTCCTTTCGTTTTTGGTAATAAAATAGCCGTCCAACAAGAACGGCTGGAAATAGAAAAGGAACGTCATTTTAGGCGTTCCATAGTCTATAAGTTATTCAATTTTTTCTTGTTTCAATACTAATGTGTTTTGTCATAAGTCCGCATATTCGGGGCAATCTCATATATCAAAGCTCAATCCGCAGTAGTAAATTAGTAGTATTTCAATAGCTCAAAACCCTTAAATATGCCTTAAAATAAATGTTTTTGTTGGATAGTTTAAGAAAATACTTAATTATATTGATTTTAAAATAAAAAGTCCCCCATTATTATGAGGTAGTCAAATATATAAATAGCTAAAGAACCAAGGTTAGATGTTAGCAGTTAGCAGTTAGCCATGCGATGATAAACAATAAAGTAAAACCAAATAGATAAATAAGACCGATGATTGATAACCTTTTAAGTCGAGGTTTAACTTGATGTTCTTTGTTATTTACTAATGAATAATTAAGATAAGCAAAGAATGGCGTTGTGATGAATGATGCAATCATTGCAAAACGAAGCATTGTTGCAACATTACCAGCAAAAAGATAAACAATGACCAATCCAATAACTGCTGTCAATGTCATCCAACCATAAAGTACTTTTTGAGAAGCTTCCTTTTTGTCAAGAAGTAGACGGAGCGCTTCGTTATTCGCAAGTGAATATCCGTCAATAACTGTGATAACCGTTCCGAAAATACATAGGAAAGCAATAAGCGTAATCAAGAAACGAGACCATTCGCCAAGAACAGAAGCGTACATATTGATAGATTGAGCAATGTAAGCTGCTGAAGCGCTTTTTGCTTAGTTCGCCAATTCGATTGTTGTTCTATATTTTCAGTCATAAAACAGACCTTTTTCTAAATAAGGTTTTCAATATTCAGATAATCCCGACTTGTGTAAACGCAATTTTACAACTTACCTATCAGAAAGTCAACCTTATTTTAGGAAAAAGTTTGAAAAAAATGAGTATTAAAAATCCCCGCTTTTCAAAGCGAGGAAAATCATAAATTTACAGCTTAGTTAAATAGATTTTTAAAGAAATTAACAATTGCTTGCCAAATGTTCGCTAGGAAGCCTTTGCTTGATTCCAAAGCGTTTGTGGCATCAAAATTAAGATTAATTCCTTTAAATGTTGAACTTGCATTTGAAACAATGCTATCTTTCAAAGAGGCAAGTGTCGATTTAAAACTACTGCTATCAATGATACTTGATTTTGAAAGATTAAAAGCAAAGTTAACAATCAAGGTAATTTGGTCACTTGACAAAACATCTTTTAGCTCATAATTATCAAGGGTTTCTTCAACGATTTTACGAACATCTTCTTTTGAAACGCCATCACCAGCATCTGCAACGGCTGATTTAATGTCGGTTAAGGCAACGTTCAACTTGTCAGCATCATAACCGTCTGTTCCTTGATTCTCAGAATTGATAGTCGATAGAGCTTCTAACTCTTCTTGAGCTAATTCTTTGCTTTCATCAGAAACATCAACACCATTTTCTTCTAAAGAATAATAAATTCCAGCTAACGCTGACTCACCTGTAACAGCGATTGGCGAAGCTACTGTAATAGCTGCATGCTCAATTCCTAATGTAACAGCTGCATTTCGATACATATCTTCGGTAACTTTTGTAATATTCTCTGGTGTGACAATATTAACCGTCAATGTTTCTGAAGAACCTAATTTTTGAATTTTAACAGATGAATACAATTGCAAGCTAGAATCGTCTGCAACGTTCATAATATTAGCATAGGCACTTGTTGTAATGGTCTTAACACTTGTATCCTTTGAACTGTCATACCCTAACAAAGCTAGCGTTTGTGAGCGTTGGTCATCTGACAAAGAGTATCCTAAAACATAGTCGGGTTGAACATAAGTTTCATCAATAACATCCTGAACAGAGTTACTTGATGCTTGAACGCTGTTAACAGTGATAATAGATAAAGCTGCTAAAGCACAAGTCATCAATGTCTTTTTAAATTTCATCTTAATCATTTTCCTTTCTCTTAGAGACCTTATTATACCATTTATTGAGAATTCAGTCTGAAAAAACTGTTTTATTTCACGCTAAACTACTCATGTAATTCTAGTGGCAAACCATCCGGGTCGAAAAAGAAGGTCATTTTCTTACCTGTATAATCATCATAGCGAACAGGTTGAACATAAATTCCCTTGCTTTCCAACTCAGCTTTGTAAGCGTCAACATCATTAACATAAAAAGCCAAATGACGTAGCCCACAAGCCTCCATATGATACTTAGGTTGCCCAACACGTTTTGGCGGTGCAACATAATATGGATCACTAAGCTTATTTCCAAAAATCTCTAATTCAATCGTTCCACATTTTAAATCAAGTTTGTAATCGTGGCGCTCTGGTCTATGATTTTCACGAATAATCTCAAAACCTAGTTTATTGACGTAAAAATCACGTGATTTTTCATAGTCAGAGACAATGAGTGCGACATGGTGAACTGCATTTAATTTCATTATTTTCTCCTTAACAAGAAATAAAAGCTGGGGTTGTCCCAACTTTTACCTTAAAATGTCATTTGATTATAGGAATACTCAAATGCTTCAAGAATATCATCTGATGCCTCGTTATAAGCCACGGAAGATTCAAGGTTTCCTTTAACGACAATACGTTCAGTTGCTTCTTGGTCCATGCAAGTAACAAGTGTCACTTGAGATTGTTCAGGAACGTCGTTGATAACCTCTGAACGATCTGGGGTAACTGATTCAACCTCTGTAATCACATAAGTGTAAATGGTTGATTTATCTGTTAAATAAATTTTCATTCCCACTTTTGCGTTTTCTAGAGGAGAAAAAAGCATTTTGGAAGAACCAACCAAGCCAAATACGTGATGACTAGCTAGAGCGTAATTATTTTCACCACCCATGACTTGGTTTTCTTTCATTGTTCCAGCTCCATAGGATAATTCTGTATTTCCTAGTCCTTTAAAAATTGGCAAATTAATACCAACATCTGGCACTGCTATGCCACCAATAACGGGCAGATTAGCACTATTTGCCTGAGCTTTTAAAACAGATTGAGTGGAAACGGGTTCTACTGATGAAAAATCATAAGTAACATCAGCACTCTCATTTTCCTTGATTTTCTTTTTAGAAACTTTAGTGATTTGATAATGATTTGACTCTTGACCAATCAAAAAATTACAAATAGATTTGTGAAAAATCAAAGCTATGCCAACAACCAATAAAAGCAAACATAAAAACAATCTAAGAGTGTTCCAGAACCGATATGTTTTTTTCTCTTTTTTTACCATATTACTCTAGGTCTTCTCCAGTTTTTTCTTCCTCTTCTTCTGGCTCAACAAGTGCAAACGTCATAAGTTTAGCGTCTTGGTCAAGTTTCATGATTTTTACACCTAATGTGGCACGACCTGTTTGTGAGATACTAGCAACATTTGTACGAATAATAACCCCTGTGTCAGTAATAACCATAATATCTTCATCGCCATTCACGGTTGCTAAGCCTGCTAACTGGCCATTCTTTTCAGCAATATTTGCAGTCTTAATACCTTTACCACCACGACCTTTGGTTGGGTATTCTGAAGCTAATGTACGTTTTCCGTAACCTTTTTCCGTAATAACAAGTACTTCTTGGTCATCTGAAATACGTGAAGCTCCGACCACTTCATCACCTTCACGAAGATTGACACCACGAACACCTGTAGCAGAACGGCTCATGCTACGCACGGCAGACTCATTGAAACGAACGCTGTAACCAGTTTTAGTACCGATAATAATATCGTTGTTACCATTTGTTCTGATAACGTTGATTAATTCATCACCATCTTTAAGATTAAGGGCTTTTAGTCCATTTTGGCGAATATTGCTAAATTCAGATTCTAGGGTACGTTTAACAACACCTTGACGCGTAACGAAGAAAAGATAACTTTCTTTGTCATCATGCCCAGACTGACTAATGATTGTCTGAACGATTTCACCTTCATCTAATTTCAAAAGGTTAACAATTGGCAATCCTTTGGCTGTACGTCCATATTCTGGGATTTCATAAGCTTTCAAGCGATAAACGCGACCTTTGTTTGTCATAAAATAAACATGGTCGTGGGTACTTGTGGATACCAATTCACGAACAAAATCATCATCATTAACACCAGTACCTTGAACACCACGTCCACCACGTTTTTGGGCACGAAATTCATCTTGCGCCAAACGTTTAATATACCCTTTATTTGAAAGAGTAATAAGAACGTCTTCTTCTTCAATCAAGTCTTCATCTTCAAGAGAAAGAACTTCCCCAACCATCAATTCTGTACGACGTGGGTCAGCATACTTACGCTTGATGTCATCCATTTCTTCTTTGATGATCGCGACAACACGTTCTGGTTTTGCTAAAATATCAGCCAAATCAGCAATTAAAGCAAGCAAATCATCATATTCAGCTTGGATTTTTTCACGTTCCAAACCTGTCAAACGACGAAGACGCATATCAAGGATAGCTTGGCTTTGACGTTCAGACAAATCAAAACGGCTCATCAATTCACCTTGGGCAATCACATCTGTTTCACTGTTTCGGATAATGCTGATAACCTCATCAAGGTGATCAAGTGCAACCAGCAACCCTTCTAAGATGTGAGCGCGTTTTTCAGCCTTAGCTTTATCAAATTCTGTACGACGAACAATAACTTCTTTTTGATGTTCAATATAATCAACAATGATTTGTTTTAAAGAAAGAATCTTTGGTACACCATTTTCAATAGCGAGCATATTAAAGCTAAAGTTTGTTTGTAAACTGGTTAATTTAAACAAGTTATTTAAGATAACATTTGCTGAGGCATCGCGGCGTACTTCGATGACGAAACGAATACCTTCACGGCTTGATTCATCACGAACAGCTGTAATTCCTTCAATACGTTTTTCTTGCGCTAAGCGAACAATGTGTTCATGTACTTTCGTCTTGTTAACACCGTATGGGAATTCTGTGACAACGATACGTTCGCGTCCACTCTTAGTTGTTTCAATTTCAGTGCGAGAACGTAAAACGATTGATCCTTTACCTGTTTCGTAAGCTTTACGAATACCAGATTTTCCCATAACAAGTGCACCTGTTGGAAAGTCAGGACCAGGCAAGACCTCCATTAGTTCACGTGTTGTTACGTCAGGGTTATCCATAACCAGCTTGACGGCATCAATAGACTCTCCTAAGTTGTGCGGTGGGATATTCGTTGCCATACCAACAGCAATCCCTGTAGCGCCATTAACAAGCAAGTTTGGAAAACGTGACGGCAAAACAAGCGGCTCGCGCTCACTACCATCGTAGTTATCTTGAAAGTCAACGGTATTTTTGTTAATATCACGAAGCATTTCAAGAGCAATTTTGCTCATGCGTGCTTCTGTATAACGCTGAGCAGCAGCACCGTCACCATCCATAGAACCGAAGTTCCCGTGCCCATCAACAAGCATATGACGATAGCTCCACCACTGTGCCATACGAACCATGGCTTCATAAATAGACGAATCGCCATGTGGGTGATATTTACCCATAACATCCCCAGTGATACGCGCAGATTTCTTATGAGGTTTGTCTGGTGTCACACCGAGCTCATTCATTCCATATAAAATACGACGATGAACTGGTTTTAATCCATCGCGTACATCCGGAAGCGCACGAGCGACAATAACAGACATGGCGTAATCAATAAAGCTTGTCTTCATTTCTGAAGTCAGATTTACGTCAATTAAATTCTTATCCTGCATTAAGGAAAAACACTCCTTTTCTAGTGTAAAACTCTACTTCATTATACCACATTTTTGGCAAAAATAGCGCTTTTTCGCCAGAATCACTTGCTTTCTTGTTTTTTTCAAAGTTTTTACAATTTAGTTCGTGACATATCTTACTTAACGTGTTAAAATATTATCGTATGGGCGAGAGTCCCTAAAAAAATTAAGGAGATGTTTAGATAAATGACTGCAACTAAACAACACAAAAAAGTTATCCTTGTTGGTGACGGTGCCGTAGGTTCATCTTACGCATTCGCACTTGTAAACCAAGGAATCGCACAAGAACTTGGTATCATCGAAATCCCACAATTGTTCGACAAAGCTGTTGGGGATGCTGAAGACCTTAGCCACGCTCTTGCTTTCACTTCACCTAAAAAAATCTATGCTGCTAAATACGAAGACTGTGCAGATGCTGACCTTGTTGTTATCACTGCTGGTGCACCTCAAAAACCAGGTGAAACTCGTCTTGACCTTGTTGGTAAAAACCTTGCTATCAACAAATCAATCGTAACTGAAGTTGTTAAATCTGGTTTCAACGGAATTTTCTTAGTCGCTGCTAACCCAGTTGACGTTTTGACTTACTCTACATGGAAATTCTCTGGCTTCCCTAAAGAACGCGTTATTGGTTCAGGTACTTCACTTGACTCAGCTCGTTTCCGTCAAGCATTGGCTGAAAAACTTGATGTTGATGCACGTTCAGTTCACGCATACATCATGGGTGAACACGGTGACTCAGAGTTTGCAGTTTGGTCACACGCTAACGTTGCAGGTGTAAACCTTGAAAACTACCTAAAAGATGTTCAAAACGTTAACGAAGCTGAATTGGTTGAACTTTTCGAAGGTGTTCGTGATGCTGCTTACTCAATCATCAACAAAAAAGGTGCTACATTCTATGGTATCGCTGTTGCGCTTGCTCGTATCACTAAAGCAATCCTTAATGACGAAAATGCAGTTCTTCCACTTTCTGTATTCCAAGAAGGTCAATACCCTGGCGTAACTGACTGCTACATCGGTCAACCAGCTATCGTTGGTGCTCATGGTATCGTTCGTCCAGTTAATATTCCTTTGAATGACGCTGAACAACAAAAAATGGAAGCTTCTGCTAAAGAATTGAAAGCTATCATCGACGAAGCTTTCTCTAAAGAAGAATTTGCTTCTGCAGCTAAAAACTAATTTTAGTTTTTAGCACACTAAAAGCTATCCTGAATCAGGATAGCTTTTTTGTACTCCACTTATTTCGCATTTAACGCTGCCATTGTAATATAATTGTATGGTTTGTTGAAATGCGGTAGGAAGAATAAGTCTGTTAAAGCAAGTTTATCAATCGTCACTTGTTCTTGGATAGCAAGTGAGAACAAGTGAATCCCCATTGAAATGTCTTTTTTCGCCATTATTTGTGCACCAAGAATGACACGTGATGTTTTATCATAAACAATTTTTAGAGTAACTTGAAAATTATCTTTTTGAATAAATTCCGGCTTTTGATTATCTACATACTCGACTTCAAGAGCATCGAAACCTTTGGCTTTTGCCTTTTCTAAAGTCAATCCTGTCGAAACCATATTCAATCCATAAATTGAAATACCATTTGAACCTTGAACACCTGCTCCTTCTAACTTATGACCGCAAGCGTTGTGTGCGGCAACAATCCCTGTACGGACAGCGTTTGAAGCAAGGGCGATATAGTCTGTTGATTGTGTCGCATTGTTATAAATCGTAGCACAATCCCCGATAGCATAGACACCAGACATACTTGTTTCTTGGTATTTATCAACTAAAAAGGCTCCATTTGGGAACAATTTAATTTTATCTTGAGCCAATGCTGTATTAGGACGGAAACCAACTGCTAGAATAACCATATCGACATCGTATTCTGATTTATCAGTAATGATTTTTTCCACTTTTGTTTTACCAACAATTTCCTGCACAGCTTCTCCAAATGCTAAATGAATGCCATGTTCTTGCAAATTATTTGCCATTGCATCACTCAAATCGCGGTCATAATACCCAGCTAAACAAGTCTCTGCAACGTCAATAAGCGTTACTTCTTTTCCTTTGCGTTGGAAAGCCTCTGCCAACTCAACACCGATATAACCTGCTCCTACAACAGCTACACGAGAAATATCTTTCTCTTTCAATTTCTCGATGACATCTTCAGCATTTTGGTAAAGTTTAACAAATTGAACATTTTCGAGTTTTGATTCAAATTCAAGCGAGTCTTCTTTCATGCTAACACCCTTAATTGGTGGGATGATTGGCTGTGAGCCTGTTGCAAAAATCAATTTATCATATGTTTCAAAATGTTTTTGCCCATCAACAAGTGCTGTGATTTCTTTTTTATCATAATCAATCGATTCCACAGGAGAATTCATATAAACCTTAGCGCCAAGTTGTTCTAATTCATCCTTGTCTGAATAGAATAATCCTTCAGGTCCAGCGATTTGTTCACCAATCCATAATGCCATACCACAACCGAGAAATGAAATATTTGAATTTTGGTCAAAAACAACTACTTCATTTTCAGTACCATAATTGGTTAACATTGTCTTTATGCAAGCTGTACCAGCATGATTTGCTCCAATAACAACAATTTTACTCATAGAAAATAACCTCTAACTAATTAAATTTAACATGATTAATATACCATATTTATAAAACGCTTACAAATAATTTGATTATAAAAAATAAGATGGCTTTTGAATGAACTACATCCCAAAAGTCGGACTATTAATTTTGATAAGGATTTAGTTCTATATTGTACAAAGTTAAGTTTGGCCTTAATACGTTTATTGTTGTTATAAAAATATAATCTGGAGTTGCTTGTTCCTCCAGATTATCCAGCGACTTAAAAGACTTTTCATAACTGTACTTTAAGCTGTCAAAGAAGGACTCCATCATGCCGTTGTCCGGGCTATTTCCCTTGCGTGACATAGTTGGACGAATCCCTTTGGATGCTAAAGACTAGTGCTGATATTACCACCCTTGCTCGTAGTGAAGAATTGTGTAAGCAATTCAAGTTATCTGTGAAATGACGGCGAATTTTTCTAGACATGGTATTTGCCTATTTTATTTAATGTAGAGCACTTTATAATTTCTGTCTAGTGTAGTGTTGATTCAACACATTCCACAACTAAAAAATTACTACAACCTTTATCAATTACTCCTTTTTCACTTACAAGAAAAGAATACCGAACAATTCTTTGGATTAATTGAGGAAACCTTACCTCAACACAACCACTCTTTTAAAACAGCACTAACAACTTTCATTCACTATAAGAAATACATTACTAACGCCAAACTTGAAGCAACCAACAAGCTCATCAAAAATATTAAACGCAATGCTTTTGGTTATAGGCACTTTAATAACTTTAAAAAACGCATTTACCTCGCTTTAAACATCAAAAAAGCGAGAACAATATCTGTTCTCGCTAGAGCTTAACTTTGACCCCCATTACGATTGACAAGAAGCCGAAATAAGCTGGTTTTACCAGCTTATTTTTACTTTATTTAGATTTAATATAGTTAACACCATCAGCCTTAGGTGCTACTGCTTTACCAAAGAAGGCAGCCAAAACAACAATTGTCAAAACGTATGGTGCTACCTTTAGGTAAACAGATGGAATACTTGAGAAGAGTGGCAATTGTGCACCGATAATCGCAAGTGACTGTGACAAACCAAAGAACAAACTCGAAAGCATTGCACCGATTGGATTCCAACGACCAAAAATCATAGCAGCCAAAGCAATGAAACCTGGACCAGCAATTGTTGTGACCGCAAAGTTATTAGAGATTGTTTGCGCGTAAACAGCGCCTCCGATACCACCAAAGAAACCTGAAATCATAACTCCAGCATAACGCATAAGATAGACATTGATTCCAAGCGTATCAGCAGCTTGTGGATGTTCACCAACAGAACGCAAGCGAAGTCCAAAACGTGTTTTGAAAATGATAAACCATGAAATAAACGATACTAAAATTGCAACGTAGGCAACTAATGATGTATTGTTAAAGAAAATTTGTCCAATAACTGGGATATCTTTCAAAATTGGGAATGAAAAACGTCCGAATGTCTCTGAGATGGTATCCGTCTGTCCTTTACCAAAAAGGTAACGACATAGAAAGACTGCAAATGAAGGGGCAATCAAATTCAATACAGTCCCAGAAACAACGTGGTCTGCTCGAAAATTAATTGTTGCGACAGCGTGGATTAGTGAGTAAAGCAAACCGACGAATCCAGCAACGATTGAGGCAACCCATGGTGTAGCATTGCCGAAAACCTCTGAAAAGCTAAGGTTAAAGAGAACACCAGAAAATGCCCCCATGACCATAATACCTTCAAGTCCCACATTTACAACACCGGCACGTTCAGAGAAAGTTCCGCCGATACTAGTAAAAATTAAAGGTGCAGAATAGATTAACATGGAAGAAACTAATAGGGCTAACATTGTTGTAAAACTCATTTTACTTTCCTCCTTCTATTTTTTTAGTTTTAAGAAAATGACGGATCATATAATCTGCTCCAACGAAGAAAATAATGAAAGCAGAAACAACATCAATAACTTCTGACGGAATACCAATCATACCTGTTTTACCAATTGAAAGAACAGCATACAAGAACGCAGCAAATGGAATACCAATAGCATTATTAACCGCAAGAAGCGAAACCGCCATACCATCCCAACCAATGCTTAATGAACTTGTTTGAGAATAAACATTTTCAAATGTTCCTAGACCTTCTACTGTTCCACCAAGACCAGCAAGTGCTCCTGAGATAATCATTGAAATGATAATTAGGCGTTTAGCAGACATACCAGCGTATTCTGCTGCATGTGGGTTAATACCAACAGATGTGATTTCGTAGCCAAGTGTTGTTTTCTTCATCATAAACCAGATGATAATAACAGCGATAAAAGCGATGAAAATACCAATATTCATACGTGAATTGTTTGTTAGTGCTGAGAGCCATTCTGTCTGATAAGAGGCATTTTCAGAAACTTTGATAGTTGCTTCTGTTGTACGCATGATATTGTCAGGAAAAACATTTTGGATAAGGTACTGTGTTGAATACAAGATGATATAGTTCATCATAATTGTGACAATAACTTCACTTGTTCCAAGGAATGCACGTAAAATACCAGGAATTGCACCAGCAATACCACCAGCAACAAGTCCAACAACAATAGTACAAATCACTGAAATTGGTTTTGGTAAATCAGGGAAAGAAAGTGCGAACCACACTGACATTACCCAACCGATTAAAGCTTGACCCGGAAGTCCAACGTTGAAGAAACCAGCTTTTGAAGCAACCGAGAAACCAAGAGCGATTAAGATAAGCGGACCCATGGCACGGAAGATTTCACCAATATTTTTAATAGAACCAAATGCAGTATAAAGTAGGTCGTTATACCCCCAAAGAGGATTATAACCAAAGCAAAGCATGAGGATTGCCCCTAATAACATACCGAGAACAACGGCAATTAAAGGAACAGCCCATTTTTGTGTTTTCTTAGACATTAGCATCCTCCTTTTTCACTTTTCCGCCAGCCATTAAAATACCAAGTTCTTGTTTATTGGTTTGGGCAGCGTCTAAGATACCTTGAATTTTACCATCATGAATAACGGCAATACGGTCGGAAACATCAAGGATTTCATCTAATTCAAAACTAATAACGAGTACAGCTTTTCCTTTATCACGCTCAGCGACAAGACGTTTGCGAATATATTCAATCGCACCAACATCTAGTCCACGTGTTGGTTGGCTAACAATCAATAAATCTGGGTTACGATCAATTTCACGAGCGATAACTGCTTTTTGTTGGTTACCACCAGAAAGCGCACCGCCTGCTACCAATTCACTAGCAGCGCGGACATCAAATTCTGCCATCAACTCACGGGCATGTTCGTTTAATTTATTATAGTTCATGAAACCGTGTTTACTAAATGGTTCTTTATAGTATGTTTGAAGAGCGATATTCTCAGCAATTGTCATATCTAGAACCATACCATCACGATGACGATCTTCAGGAACATGACCAACGCCTAACTCCGTAATCTTACGAGGGCGTTCATTTGTCATGTCCACGCCTTTAATGATGACGTTACCTGATTCGACCTTACGAAGACCAGTGATTGCTTCAACAAGTTCACTTTGCCCATTACCATCGATACCAGCAATACCAACAATCTCACCTGCACGGACATCCAGAGAAAGTTCTTTGACCGCAGGAACACCACGATTTTCGTTAACAACTAAATCCTTAACGGAAAGAACAACATCTTTTGGATTAGCAGGAATTTTTTCGGTTTTAAACGAGACAGCACGTCCAACCATCATCTCTGCTAATTCTTCACTTGTTGAATCAGCAACTGGTACTGTTTGAATAGATTTTCCGTGACGAATAACTGTGACCCTGTCAGCAACGGCACGAATTTCATCCAATTTATGCGTGATTAAGATGATAGATTTTCCTTCTTTAACCAAGTTACGCATAATATCAAGTAATTCAGCGATTTCAGAAGGTGTTAAAACAGCTGTTGGTTCGTCAAAGATAATGATATCGGCACCACGATAAAGTGTTTTTAAAATTTCAACACGTTGTTGTGCTCCAACAGTAATATCTGAAATTTTAGCTGACGGATCAACTGCTAGACCGTATCTTTCAGATAGCTCTTTGATTTCTTCAGTTGCTTTTTTTAGATTAAGAATCCCACCTTTTTTGGTTACCTCGTTACCTAAAATAATATTTTCAGCCACTGTAAAAGCTTCAACCAACATAAAGTGCTGGTGAACCATTCCGATTCCCATTTTAGCTGATTTTGAAGGTGAATCTAAGCGAGCAACTTCTCCCTTCACTAAAATTTCACCGCTTGTTGGTTGTAAAAGACCGGCAAGCATATTCATCAAAGTCGATTTCCCGGCACCGTTTTCCCCAAGAAGGGCATGGATTTCACCTTTTTTGACTTCTAAATTGATATGGTCATTAGCTACAAAATCACCAAATTTTTTAGTAATTTTACGCATTTCAATGACTTTTTCTTGTGTCATATGTGATCCTTTCAGTCTAATAATTAATAATTTTAGGTCAGCTAAGCCCACTAAATTCTCTAAAAAGAGTTTTTTAATGAACTTAACTGAGGTAAAATTGCTATTTCCCTCAGCCCTGAAAAAAGGCGACCTATTTGGTCGCTTCCTTCAAGAATGATAATTTTTAATCACTCAAACCATCATCAACAGTGATTTCACCATCGATAATTTTTTGTTTGGCAGTTTCAAGCGCTTCTTTAATGCTATCAGAAAGGTTATCTGTGACAACATCAACACCACCGTCTGCAAGACCGTATGTTTTTGTTGTGTTTCCGTTGAATTTTTCACCTTTAAGTTGTTTGTTAGAAATATCTTGAACGACTTGTCCTACTTCTTTAATTGTAGAAGTCAAAACAAAGTTAGAATCAACATTATCAGATGATGTGTAGTCACCTTCTTCTGATTGGTCACGATCGACACCAATTACCCAAACTTTTTGGTCGCTATCAGCTGTTAATTTTTCATTAATTTCTTTGGCTTGTGAGAAGACACCTGTACCAGAACCACCTGCGGCATGGTAGATAACATCTGCACCACCTGCATACATAGTAGCGGCGACTGTTTTACCTTTGGCAGAGTCTGAATAAGAACCAACGTATTGAACATCAACTTTGATTGAGCTATCAACTGATGCTACACCTGCTTTGAAACCAGTTTCAAAACGTGTGATTGTATCTGATTCAACACCACCTACAAAACCAACGTGTTTTGTTTTTGTTTGCATAGCAGCTGCGATACCTGCAAGATAAGCACCTTCGTTATCAGCAAACAAGACACTTTCAACGTTATCTTGATCAGAAACAGTATCGTCAACGATAACATAGTTAACATCTTTGTTTTCTGGGGCAGCTTCTTCAACTGCATCATGAAGGTTGTAACCAATAGCAAAAATCAAGTTATAACCGTTTGAAACAGCTGAATCAAGGTTAGTTGCATAGTCTGACTCACTATCTGATTGGAAGTAAGTGTAGTCAGTATCTTTTGTTAAATCATTTTCTTTACCCCAAGCTTGTAAACCTTCCCAAGCTGATTGGTTAAATGATTTATCATCAACACCACCCGTATCCGTTATAATAGCAGCTTTTACGCTAGAATCGGAGCTAGAGCTAGATGAATTTGAACGGCTACAAGCACCAAGTGCTAATGTTGCTACTGCAGCAAGTCCAAGACCAACAATTTTCTTGTTCATGAAAATGAAACCTCCTAAAAAACTTATAAGCTAAGCAACACAGTTGCTAAATATATATCAAGCCAAGTGGCTCAATGACACTTTTAATAAGACTTTTTCAAGCCTTATAGACTGTGGTAATAAGCCACTTGACCGTCATCACGACCGTCCACCCTTTTCTCTTCCATCTCATAACGTAAAAAATATTATTAATGTTAGTAACTACTATTAGCAGTTTCACCGTTGACAATCGCTACACCTGCAGAAGTTCCAATTCGTGTTGCACCTGCTTTAATAAAAGCTTCAGCATCTGCATATGAGCGTGTACCGCCTGCGGCTTTTACTCCGATATTTGGTCCAACAGTCTTACGCATCAATGTCACGTCGGCGATATTTGCACCTGCAGTTGAAAAACCAGTTGAAGTTTTAACGTAATCTGCACCTGCTGCAACCGCTAATTGGCAAGCTTTTACTTTTTCGCCGTCTGTCAAAAGACAAGTTTCAATGATAACTTTTACTAACTTATCACCGCTTGCTTCTACAACAGCGCGAATATCAGCTTCAACAGCATCATATTGTCCTGATTTTAATTGACCGATATTGATAACCATATCGATCTCATCGGCACCATTAGCAACAGCATCTTTCGTCTCAAAAGCTTTCACACTACTAGTGTTTGCCCCAAGAGGAAAACCAATAACCGTACAAACATTAACTTCAGTACCTTTTAAAGCCTTAGCAGCATACGATACCCAAGTTGGATTAACACAAACGCTAGCAAACTGATACTCTACTGCTTCTGCAATCAGCTTATCAATTTGAGTTTGAGTGCTTTCAGGTTTTAATAAAGTATGATCAATATACCTATTAATAGCCATTTTTACTTCCTTCCGAAAAAATTTTTCAATTGATTAATAATCACACTTTCTTTATTCTACCATTTTTTTTAAAATATGTAAGTACTTTTTGCCGATTTTTTAATAAATAGTAAAAATGGCAAAAACCGAAAAAATATTAAAATGATTTTATAATTCACTATCTTCAAAGAAAGCCTTATTACAGCAAGTTTTTTGATTTATATATGACATTTGTGTCATGTGTCACATTCGGCATTTCTGAACTTTTTGAGATGAAATTGCTCCTAACGGAAGGAATTTACAACATTTGAAATAATATTTTTACATTTTGTAAGCGCTTTATATTGTGGTTTTTCAAAGCATAATTATACCGCCGAAACTGACATCTGTCACAAGTATTGATATTATGGGAATCTATAAAAAATCCTTATTAAACAAGATTTATCATCTCAATTTAATAAAGATTTTTTATTCACTTATTCAGTTTTTGTGCTTCGTAAAATATAATACCCTTTATCACGTTTTAGGATATCAACATTGCCAAAAATTTCTACCATCTTCGCTTTAGCACTTGGTGCTCCTTGCTTCTTTTGAATAACAATTGTTAGGTGACCGCCATCCTTAAGATAATTAATACTATCAGCAATAATCGTATGAACAACTTGTTTTCCTGCACGAATCGGAGGATTGCTAATAATATAATCAAAAGTACCAGATACTTTTTCATAGATATTAGATTGAAAAATATTTGCTGTAACACCGTTTTTTTCAGCATTTTTTTGCGCCAAATCAATAGCTCGGTTGTTAATATCAACCATAGTCGCTTGAACACCTTGAACTTTTGCTAAAGAAATACCTAGTGGACCATAACCGCAGCCTAAATCCAAAAGTGTTTTGCTTTTTTCAAAATCTAACGTACTCAAAAGCACTTGGCTGCCATAATCAATCATTTTTTTAGAGAAAACACCTGAATCAGTTAAAAATGTGAACGGCTGCCCCAAAAGAGTAACCTTCAACTCATGAATATCATGAGCACTATCAGGATTTTCTGCATAATACATCTTTGTCATTTTCTACCATTTCCTCCTAGAATGCTTTTCCATTTTAACATAAATTGTAACGGTTTTCAATTAAGGATTAAAATGCTATAATAGACCACATATCCCTCTCTGTAAGGAGCTTCGTATGACGAACGAATTTATTAATTTTGATAATATTTCTCGAAAAACTTGGCAAGAATTGCATCGTAAGATACAACCGCTTCTAACTGCCGAAGAATTGGAATCAATTAAAAGTTTGAACGACAATATCAGCATTCAAGATGTGGTTGAGGTTTATCTTCCTTTGATTAGCTTAATTCAGATTTACAAAAATGCTCAAGAGAATCTTTCGTTTTCAAAAAGTATTTTTCTGAAAAAAGAAGTAAGTAAACGCCCGTTTATCATTGGTATTTCCGGGTCAGTTGCTGTTGGAAAATCAACGACTAGCCGCCTTTTGCAGCTTCTCCTATCACGGACTTTCAAAGACAGCAAAGTTGAAATGGTAACAACTGACGGATTCATTTATCCAAATGATGTTTTAATTGAGCGAAATATACTTGACCGCAAAGGTTTTCCCGAAAGTTATAACATGGAACTTCTGCTAAATTTCCTTGATACCGTCAAAAACGGCATGATGGCTGAGATTCCTATTTATTCGCATGAAATTTATGACATCATTCCTGACCAAAAACAAACGATTGATACCCCTGATTTTCTGATTGTCGAAGGAATCAACGTTTTTCAAAACCAGAAGAATAAACGATTGTACATGACAGGGTATTTTGATTTTTCAATTTATATTGACGCAGAAAATGATAATATCGAAAAATGGTATTTGGAACGTTTTGAAAGTTTATTAGAATTGGCAAAAGCAGACAAAAACAACTATTATCACCGTTTTGTTGACATGTCGAAAAGCGAAGCCTTAGCTTTAGCTAAGAACACTTGGAAAACAATCAATTTAGTCAATCTTGAAAAATACATTGAACCAACGCGAAACCGTGCTGAATTAATTTTACACAAGACTGTGGATCATAAAATCGATAGTATTTATTTGAAAAAATAAGTAATTTTTTTGAAAGAGTGATTAATACTTGCCAAAAGTCAATAATTTCTATATAATAATGTAGTTAGATTAATTTGGAGGTGAAAACATTGGCAAATATTAAATCAGCTATCAAACGCGCTGAACTTAACGTTAAACAAAACGAAAAGAACTCAGCACAAAAATCAGCTATGCGTTCTGCTATCAAAGCATTCGAAGCTAACCCATCTGAAGAGCTTTTCCGCGCTGCTTCTTCTAGCATCGATAAAGCTGAATCAAAAGGGTTGATTCACAAAAACAAAGCTAGCCGCGATAAAGCACGTCTTGCTGCTAAATTGGCTAACTAATATCCAATGAAAACTCCAAATGGAGTTTTTTTCTTTTTCGAAAATAGTTTTTTCTGGTAAATTAGAGATAACAAAAAGGAAGCTGAGAATTTATCAGCTTCCTTTATATTTTTTATTAATGACGATTAAAACGAACTTCAAAAATAGTTCCTTTTGGTTGGTTATCTTTGACTTGAATATCGCCTTTTAAAACATCAACAATTTGCTTAGCAAGTGACAATCCTAGACCAAAACCGCCTTTTTGACGTGTCCGTGCTTTATCCACACGATAAAAACGGTCAAAAATCTTAACTTTATCAGCGTCGCTAATCCCTGGGCCGTTATCAGCAACTGTCAGAATTGTTTGTTTATCTGTTGTTTTAACAGTAAATTCAATGACACCATCATCGTCGGTGTATTTTATGGCATTATCAAATAAGATAGTCATCAGTTGTTTTAACAATGTACGGTCTGATTTGATTGGTCGCTCTGCCAAATTATGTCCGATAAACGTCTTGCCATTTTCTTCAGCAATCATATCGTAATTTTCAAAGATTTCATTGAAAGTTGCTGGTTGAATATCCTCTAACTCAACTTTCAAACCATCGTCACGACGTGCTAAATTTAACAGATTTGTGGTCAGAATTCGCATATTTCGAACTTCGTCTAGACTGGCAGCAATACTTTCACTATTGTCCAAAATTGTAGCATCAGGTCGCCTAAAGAGACTTTCTAAACGATTCTGCAAAACAGCAAGCGGTGTACGCAACTCATGACTAGCATTTTCGACAAAGGATTTTTGTTTTTCATAGCTTTCCATAATTGGTTTTCTTGTCCAATTGGCAAGATAAACACTTGCTACGACCGAAATAATCCAGAAAATAACCATAACAGTAATCGTAATTGTCACGTATCGTTCGTTAGCTTCATCTAACTGACGAACACTAACAAGGAAAGTAGCGTATTTTATACTAGGATACTCGCTACTACTCACTTTTACAGCCAACACATGATATTTCTCGGTTTGACCAAAAATGGTCGTAATCTTCTGTTCTTTGATTTCACCGACACTATCTTCATCAAAAGTTGTCGATAAGGTTCCAAATTGAACAAAAGCATCCAAAGCATTTAAAATTTTACCGTCTTCATCATAAAGAAGAACGCTAACGTTGCTTAGACCAACTCCGCCGGTACTAGGTTTCGCTTTCCCAGAACTACCTGTTCCTCCTGAAAAAGCGTCCGTAGAAGAATCGTCCGATTGCAAAGTATCACTACGTTCCATAGTTCGCGCGACATAATCATCAGCATTGTCTGCTGCATTTTGCAAACTCGTATCAACAGAGGAATAAAGTCCATAACGCATAATCTGCAAAATAATCACTGTCATGATGACAAAAATCCCTGTAAAGACAGCAAAGAAATGAAAGAAATGTGAAAATGTCCCTGATGATAATTTTTTCTGTAATTTATTCAGCATTTTTCAGAATATAACCTACACTCCGTAGGGTCTGAAGGTTTTTAGCAAAAGTAGTGCCTTTAAGTTTTTTTCGAATTTTTGAAACGTAAACCTCAACAACCGAAATCGTTGTATCACTATCAAAGCCCCAAATACGATCAAAAATTTGTGATTTTGGTAAAATAACATTTTGATTTTGTAAGAAATAAACCAACAAGTCAAATTCTTTACCAAGCATTTCCACTTCTTTACCATTAATAGTTGTTGTATTAGTAGAAGTAGTAACAGTTAGCTCTCCATAAGACAAATTATTATCACTAAACTTACCAGAACGTTTCAAAAGAGCTTGGATACGCATTTTTAATTCCTCAAGGTAAAAGGGTTTAGTTAAATAATCATCAGCTCCCAACTCAAATCCATGTCCTTTATCGTCGAGGCTTTCTTTCGCAGTCATAATAAGTACAGGTGTTGATACAGACTTTTCTCGTAATTCTTTTAGAACCTGGAAGCCATCTTTCTCAGGTAACATTAGGTCAAGTAGAATAAGGTCATATACACCACTCTCTGCTTCATACAAACCTTCCTCGCCATCAAACACTTGCATTACATCAGCAAAATCGTCTAAAAAATCAAAAATGGAATTAGATAAACTCAAATCGTCTTCTACTAATAATATTTTAATCATACGCACACTCCTCATATTTATATCATTATATCATGACTTACAGCTTTGGTCTAAAATTTACCATAGCTTTTATAATTTCAATAGCAATTCTTGATAAAAAGCATATCTAATATAACTTAAGATTATCTAAAATACTGTCATTACATAAACAAAATTCAAGAAAAACATCTGAGAAATACTCAGATGTCGCTTCTATTTAACTTCTGCAAGCGCTTCTTCAACAGCTACCTTACTTGTACTAATCAAATCGAGGCGAGCAGAGATTTCTTTGATTCCCATTGCAATATTGCGGCTGATTGCCATATCACCAAGTTGTGGTTCAAAGAAAGCCTTGTACTCTGCAAGACGTTCAGCTGTTTTGAATGAATTGGCAGGGTAAATAACAAATTTATCAAAACTCATGTCACCACCAAGAGCTGATTGAATCCAAGACCAGTTTTCACGTGCCCAAGTCCAGAATGCTCCTTGTGCAAAATCTTTTTCAAGGAATGGGCGGTACCAACTCATTGCTAAGTCTTGTGGTTTCACGATATCTTTGTTCTTCAAAGTGCTTAAGATACGTTCAATTGTGGCTTCTGATTTTGTATTTGATAAAGCAGAAGCTAACTGACGACGGAAATTACCATCATTAGTCTTCACATAAGTATTAAAATACAGAGAAACAAGTTCTTCTGTTTCAGCGTGCTTAATTTGATTTGCCAAAACTGATAGACGGATTGAAGCTGGAATAGCTTCGATATTATCTTTGTATTGATGGAAAATAGTTTCCGCTTTTGTCACAGCATCTTCGTTGTCTGCGTACAACATCAATGAAATCGTATTTTGACGAACCATTTCATCTTCGTCAGATTCATCTGCTTGTGGTTCAAAGCCAAGGCGGTCGTAATTCTTTTGCATGAGGTGGCTAACCAAGGCTTTAAATTGTGCTTGAGCTTGGCTTCCTTCTGTCAAGAAAACATCCAAACCTTCAACAACTTGTGAAATAGCTTCCGCTACCAAATAAGAAGTTTCATCAGCAAGTTTTGTCAATAACGGAACAAGTTCTGCATATGAAATCTCACCACTTTCGGCAAGCAAACGGCGTTCTTGGATGACTTGAAGTTTTGAAACAGTATCAAGTTCAATCAATTGTTCAAGAACAGCATTCAATAATTCGCCTTTATAATTTGTGATGTAGTGAGCAGTATTTTCTGTATTGAGACGAAGAGCTCCTTCGTTTTGCATCGCCAATTGGCTGTAATTTGGAATTTCAAGACGGGCTTCAGTCAACGTCTCTGGAAGTCCTTGCCAATTACTATTAAGTGGAATTGGCCAAATACGATTTTTATCAACAGCTTCCCCAATGAAGAATTGTTTTTGACTAAGAACAAGTGTGTCATCAACAACTTCTGCTGTCACAACAGGATAACCAGGTTGTTCTAACCAAGCATCCATAAAGACTGCAACATCTTTTCCAGATGCTTCTGATAACGCATCCCAAAGGTCACGACCAATAGTATTGCCATATTGGTGTTTTTTGAAATAAATTTTTAAGCCAGCACGAAAATCGTCATCACCAAGCCAACGACGAAGCATGTGCATCAAGCGACTTCCTTTAGCATAAACAATGGCTGGGTCAAACAAAGTATTGATTTCATCAGGATGCTTAACTTCAACATGCACCGATTGGACACCATCAGTTGCATCACGCTGAAGTGCTAGTGGCAGACCTGCTGTTTGAAAATCTTCAAAAATATTCCATGATGGCTCAATAACATCAACAGAAACGTATTCCATCATATTGGCGAATGATTCATTTAGCCATAAATCATCCCACCATTTCATTGTCACAAGGTTACCAAACCATTGGTGAGCCAGTTCATGAGCAATGACAAGCGCTACGTTTTGACGACTCTTAACAGTAGAATTATCGTCAACTAAAAGGTAAACTTCACGATAAGTAACCAATCCCCAATTTTCCATAGCGCCAGCTGAGAAATCAGGCAGAGCAATATGGTATGAAAGTGGGATTGGATACTTAACACCATAATATTCTTCGTAAAAATCAATGACACGAACAGCAATATCTAAAGCAAAGTCTAATGATCTAAGAACGTGTGCCTTTGTTGAGAAAACACCAACCTCCGTGCCATTTTTAGTTTTTGCAGTTTTACCTTGCAAATCCCCAAGAGCAAATGCGAGAAGGTATGATGACATACGAGGCGTTGTATCAAAAGTCCACAGACCTGTTTCCTTACGACGTTCTGTGTCTACTTCTGGCATGTTTGAAAGGACAATTTCACCTTCTGTTTGATCAAATTTAATACTTAAATCAAAAGTAGCTTTCGCTTCTGGTTCATCCACACAAGGAAAAGCCTCTCTAGCAAAATGACTTTCAAATTGTGTCGCTATAACTTCTTTTTTTTCATCATTTACAGTGTAATATGATGGATAGATACCTGTCATATTATCTGTAATCTTACCAGAAAACTCAATAACAAGTGTCATTATACCTGTTTCTGGTAATTCAACATGAACAGCTTCGTTGTTGTTATCAATAGTAAACCCCAAACTTTGATTGTCTAATAAGACAGAAGCAATGATTAAATTTTTTTGGTGAAACGAAATAACATTATCTAAAGCCTCACCACTAATAGCTACATTACCTGAAAAAGTCTTTTCTTGACGGTTAATATCAAGAAAAATATTATAATTTTCAGGAATAAACTTTTCAATAAAATGTTCTACAGTTTTCATATAACTCCTTTAGAATGTAGGAATGAGGATTAGCAACCATTTCCCCATATCATTGAATCGTGTAATTAATTCTGATAATACTTGATAGCAATAATACTCATATCTTAAAATTAATGATGCTTAAGTACCATCGAACCATATCATTATACCACAATCCTAAATATCTGTCAGTTTTTACAAATAAACAAAAAGAAGGTTCACCTCCTTTTTGTTTATTTTTTCTTATAATTCAATAATTTTTCCAGTTTTAAGATAAACAACCCATTCACAGATATTACGAGCGTAGTCACCAATACGTTCTAAATAAGTGATAACTTGAAAATATTCTTTTCCTGCAAAAACAGCATCAGGTTGGTGACGAATTGACTCGACAGCCATATTTTGAATATCACGGAAGTAGTTGTCAACAACTTCATCTAATGCAGCTACTTCATAAGCACGTTCTTCATCGCCTGTAATATATACATCTAAGGCTTCTTCTACCATACTGCGGACGGCTTTACCCATTTTTTTGATTTCTGCTTCAACCTCTGGTAAACGCTCCTCACCTTTAACGCGAATTGTAGCCTTAGCAATTGAAGCTGCGTGATCAGCCATACGTTCAACGTCACTTGAAGCTTTCAAAACTGTAATAACTGTACGCAAATCTTGAGATACAGGTTGCTGTAGTGCAATAATTTCAAGTGATTTTTTTTCTAATTTTGTCTCAAAATTATTAACTACTTCATCTCCTTCAATAACTTCTTTAGCTAACTCGCGATCATGACTAATAAATGCTCGAACAGTCTTATTAATCTGCGAAAGAACTTCAGTTCCCATAGCATAAAATTGATTGTGTAATTTTTCTAGTTCCTCATCAAATTTTGATCTCAACATAATATCATCTCCTTTCTCAGGCTACTAAAACTTAGCCAAACTTTCCTGTAATATAATCTTCTGTCTCTTTGCACTTAGGTTCCATGAACATTTCATGTGTTTTTCCATATTCAATAAGATCACCATCAAGGAAAAAACCTGTTCGATCTGAGATGCGTGATGCTTGTTGCATTGATCGTGTTACAATGAGCATAGTATACTTATCTTTCAAATCATAAAGTGTATCTTCTATTTTACCTGCTGAAATCGGATCAAGCGCTGATGTTGGTTCATCTAATAAAATAATTTTAGGACTTGTAGCTAAAACACGTGCTACACATACACGTTGTTGCTGACCACCAGATAAACCAAGAGCAGAATCGTGGAGCCTATCTTTGACTTCCTTCCAGATGGAAGCACCGATAAGCGACCTCTCTACAGCCTCATCTAGAATTTCTTTATCTTTAATTCCTTTCAAACGTAAACCATAGACAACATTCTCATAGATTGACATAGGAAATGGATTAGGTTGTTGAAAAACCATACCAATTTCTTTACGTAACTCCACAGTATCCGTTCTTGGACTATAAATATTATGACCGTTATAGGCAATTGCACCCGTCAAAGTTACCTCAGGATTAAGGTCCCCCATACGATTAATTGAACGTAAAAGTGTAGATTTTCCTGAACCAGAGGGACCAATTAAAGCCGTTATTTCATTAGGATAGAAATCCATAGACACATTATTTAAAGCCTTTTTCTTGTTATAATAAACGGATAAATCACTTACTTTTAAAATAGGATCTGTCATCGCTTCCCTTTCTAACCGAAATGTCCAGATACATAGTCACTAGTAGATTGTAGCTTAGCATTTTGAAAAATGTTGTTAGTTTTATCATACTCAATCAAGTCTCCCAAATAGAAGAAAGCTGTGTAATCACTAGCACGAGCAGCTTGTTGCATATTATGGGTTACGATGATAATCGTATAATTTTTCTTCAATTCAAACATTGTATCTTCTAATTGCATTGTGGCAACTGGATCAAGTGCAGAGGCGGGTTCATCCATCAAAAGAATGTTAGGCTTAACAGCAATTGCCCTCGCAATACATAAACGTTGTTGCTGACCACCGGAAAGTGTAAAGGCAGATTTATGTAAATCATCTTTCACTTGATCCCAGAGTGCAGCCTGCTTTAAAGAGGTTTCGACAATTTCGTCTAAGAATTGTTTATCCTTAAAACCTGCACGTTCGTAAGCAAATGTAATATTCTTATAGATTGACTTAGCAAAAGGATTGGGGCGTTGGAAAACCATACCGATGTGTTTACGCATTTCATAAACATTGATATTTTTAGCATTAACATCGATACCTTCATATAAAATTTCACCCGTTACTTTGGCAATATCAATGGTATCATTCATTCGATTCAAACTGCGAAGAAATGTTGATTTGCCACAACCAGACGGACCGATAAGTGCAGTAATTTTATTCTTTTCGAACTGCATGTCAATTCCTTTAATCGCCTCTTTTTGACCATAATAAACATGTAAATTTTTTGTTGTTAGGGCGAGTTTTTCTTCTGGAAAAGTAATAATATGTCTTTCATTCCAATTATATTCTGTCATCTCTTCTCCTTTAGTTTGCAGACGTTAACTTCGCATGAAGCTTCTTACCAATATAACGAGCTGATAAGTTGAAAATAAGGATGAACACCAATAATACTGCAGCACTGCCTTGGGAAACCTGTGTTGCATCTGGAATAGTTCCTTCACTGTTAACTTTCCAAATATGAACGGCCAATGTTTCAGCTTGTCGGAAAATAGAAATAGGACTTGTCACACTAAGTGGGTTCCAATTTGACCAATCAAGAGCTGGCGCAGATTGCCCCGCTGTGTAAATGAGCGCAGCTGCTTCACCAAAGATACGTCCTGAAGCAAGCACAATACCAGTAACAATACTTGGCAAAGCTTCTGGCACAACAACGTGAACAACTGTTTCCCAACGTGATAAACCAAGCGCAAGCCCTGCTTCACGTTGCGTATGGTGAACATTACGAAGACCATCTTCAACATTACGTGTCATTTGTGGCAGATTAAATACGGTTAAGGCAAGGGCACCAGAGATAATTGAGAAACCATATTGAAATTGAACAACAAAAATAAGATAACCAAACAATCCAACAACAACTGATGGGAGAGATGATAGGATTTCAATACAAGTTCTAATGAAATTTGTAAAACGCCCTTTTTTAGCGTATTCAGATAAATAAATTCCTGCTCCCATTGATAGCGGAATTGAAATAATCAATGTAATCACTAAAAGAAAAAGAGAATTGTACAGTTGAATACCAATACCACCACCAGCTTGATAAGATGATGATTTTCCTGTCAAGAAAGACCAGTTAACGTGTGGTAGCCCTTTTAATAAAATATAAAGTAACAAAGAAGCCAAAATTGCAACAATAATTCCAGCGATGGTATAGAGAATTCCTGTTGCTAATTTATCAATTTTTTTAGCGTGCATAATTTCTCTTTCTTTCTCTTGTAATAAACTTCACGAGCATGTTAAAACCTAAACTCATAATAAGCAAGACTAAAGCTAGTGACCAAAGAACATTATTTTGAACAGTCCCCATAACAGTATTACCAATTCCCATTGTCAAAACGGACGTTAGGGTCGCTGCTGGCGTTGTTAATGAGTTTGGAACAACGGCTGAATTTCCAACAACCATTTGAATGGCAAGTGCTTCACCAAAAGCACGAGCCATACCAAAAATAATAGCTGTAAAAATACCAGGTCTAGCTGCGTTTAAAATAACACGCCAAATGGTTTGCCAACGAGTAGCCCCCATAGCAAGACTGGCTTCTTTATAATGTCTTGGAACTGCTTTCAAACTATCCACTGTCATAAAGGTAACTGTTGGTAAAATCATGACGAAAAGTACACAGACACCTGATAAAATACCAAAACCTGTCCCACCAAAAATCGAACGAACAAATGGTACGATAACTTGCAGACCAATAAAACCATAAACAACAGAAGGAATTCCTGTTAATAATTCGATAGCTGGTTGTAAAATCTTAGCACCATATTTTGGTGATACTTCTGTCATAAATACCGCTGCTCCAATAGCAATCGGAGTTGCAATTAAAGCAGATAGAATTGTTACAGTAAATGAACCCAAAATCATTGGTAGAGCTCCAAAAGAGCCTGAACTTGGATCCCATTTACTTCCAAAAAGGAATGTTAGCGGATTGACACCATCAACAAAGAAAGTAGACAACCCTTTTTGTGCAACGAAAATTAAAATCATTGCAACGATAAAAACAATTAGTACCAAACAGAAAAGAGTTAATCCTTTCCCGAATTTTTCTAATCGAGAATTTTTTGAAGGTGAGGTTAATTGTTTCTCAAGTTCTTGATTTCTCATAACGTCTCCTTATTTTTCAGTTACTGTGCCATCAGCTGACTTAGTAACTTGCATATCATTAACTGAAATATAACCCATTTGTTCAACAATGCCTTTTTGAACTTCATCACTCATGACATAATCCAAAAATTCTTTTGTCAAGCCTGTCGGTTCACCTTTAGTGTACATATGTTCATATGACCAAAGTGGCCAATTATTTGTTGTTACATTTTCAGCAGTTGGTTCATAGCCATTTAGACTGATTGTCTTTACAGAATCATCAACATAGGCAAAAGCAAGATATGAAATTGCACCTGGAGTCTGTGATACGATAGATTTTACCATACCATTTGAATCCTGCTCTTGACTTTGCACGGCTGACTCACCGTTCATAATAACACCATCAAATGTTGCGCGTGATCCTGAACTCGCTGCACGGTTGATAACTGAAATTTTTAAATCTTGACCGCCAACTTCTTTCCAGTTTGTAATTTCACCTGTAAAAATCTTTCGAAGCTGTTCTGTCGTTAAATCATTAATTTTGACATTATCGTTAATAATAACAGCAAGTCCGGCTACTGCTACTTGATGGTCAACCAATTGGTCAGCATCGATACCGTCTTTTTCTTCAGCAAAAACATCGCTATTCCCAATTTGGACTGCTCCTGATTGAACTTGGGAAAGTCCTGTACCAGATCCTCCACCTTGAACATTAACTGTTTTTCCAATATTAGCTGTTCCAAATTCATCAGCTGCAGCTTCAACAAGAGGCTGAAGCGCTGTTGAACCAACGCTGGTAATTGATTGACCTTTATCAATCCAACTAGCACAACCTGACAAAATGATAGAAACTAAAGTAATTAGCAGTAAAAAGCTAAGTTTTTTCATTTTTTTCATTTGTGATTCCTACTTAATCTTGAAAATAAAAAGTAATTTACATGAAGTGTTACAAATACCTCACAAAGAAAATAGTACCATATCGAATAGGCATTTGCAAAGTGCTTTTCTCCCCATTTAACATAAATTGTATCTGTAACAGTTTAGGAATAAAAACGCAGTCGCTTAGGGAAGTGATTTTTCAGAATATTTCCAGTAATTTTGGCAAAGCCCATGCCATTGCCATTTATCACCACCAGATACCAGCCGTTTTGAATCGGTTCTTCCAATTTGACAATATTTCCAGATACATAAACCCTAAACTGTTCTATATCAATTTTCACAAACTGTTCTACGTCATCAGGTGATAATGCAAGTCCTAAAGCAAATGAAGGTTCAAATCGATTTTTCTTAAAGATGCCCAGATGAAGTCCATTACGTGCGATTTTTAGGTTTCCTAAATCTGGCAGACCTTCCGGCAATAGGTAAAGATTATCTCCAAAAGTTTGTAAGATTCCTGTTAAACCAACTTTGATATGTTGTTTTGCGAAATCTTGCCAAAGTTTTAATTGAGCTTTGGTAAGGTTAGATTTTACAGGCTTAACAGAACGTGCTTCTGGCATTCTTGTATCACGTAATTTTGCAACGAATTGCCCCTCTCCTTTAAAATGATGTGGGCACATGCGCGCAACTTGTGGCATGTCTATTCCTTCCACCATGCCATTTATTTTTTCGATATCAACAAGTTCCAGATAATCATACTTGTCCAAAAGCCACTTAACCACTCCTTCATTTTCTTCTGGTGACCAAGTGCATGTTGAATAAACAAGTGTTCCACCAATGGCTAACATTTTCATGGCTTCTTCTAAAATTTCTTTTTGAAGCACCGCACATTCTGCAGGATAGTCTTCATGCCAATATTGCGTGGCCGAGGAGTCTTTACGAAACATTCCCTCACCTGAACACGGTCCGTCAAAAACGATAAGGTCAAAGTAATCTTTAAATACTTTGGAAAGTTTTTGTGAACTTTCATTAGTAACAACGACATTTCGAGCCCCAAAACGTTCAATATTTTCTACTAGAACTTTACTACGCTTGCTAGAAATTTCATTACTGACTAAGACGCCAGTATTATTCATATAGCTAAGTAAATGTGTCGATTTGCCACCTGGTGCTGCTGCCAAATCAAGTACGCGCATATTTTCCTGTGGCGCTGCAACTTGAGCAACCATTTGTGCGGCTGGTTCCTGCGAATAAACAAGCCCTGAAACATGTTCTGGAGACTTGCCAGAAACCTTGCCATAATACCCCCATGGTGTGTTAGGAATTGGGTTATCAAATGTCTGTTGAGTATTTTTTAGAGGATTCACACGAAATCCTGAGATAGCCTCTTGGTCAAATGACGCTAAAAAATCATCTGCTTCATCTCCAAAAATATTACGATATTTTTCAATAAATTTTTCAGGTAATAACATACTTATATGATAACAATTTAACATACCAATTACAACTATCGCACGGCTTTTTTAATAAAAAAGCTAAGGCAACAAACCTTAGCTTTACTGTCTTATTTAGTATTAAACTACTACCATATTAACTTGATTAAGTTGTGAAAAACTAATTCTTGCCCGATTTGATTTCGGGGAAATACTGTGCAACATATTCGAACATCAGTTGAAGTTCGTTGTCAATCATTTTCTAATATTTTTAATTGAAATGCTTTTCTGCTTTTTATTTTCTGTAATACCGATAGGTATTGAATTTCGTTCAATTGTAATGAAAGTCCGCTTGATTTTAATAACATAATGATAAAGTTGTTGAACATCATTTAAATCCATGCTAGTAAAGGGACCATAGGCTATGGGTGTTAACTAAAATAACTCCCTTTTGAAATTAGAGCCGCAATTTGCTAATTATCTTCTTTTGCCTCCACTCCGATATAACTATTATCATAGGTAATTAATCAAATAAGCGTGTTGTGTCTGTCTATATTCGCAATTAGCTCTCCGTAAATGCCATACACATTAACCACAACCATTGCTCCACTGTCTGCAGATGTGTTTTCACCGTTAAAAACTTAATTTTTTGTCAATAAAGTTGTGACAGTATTATTTCTGTAATTAACAATAGCAATCACTACACCGTCGGCTAAAAAATAATCCCAATCACCAAAGTGACGATAAAATTCTGGTAATGATTTCCTTTCATCATAATCCTCCTAAATACATTTTGGAACGTGCTCCTTATTTAGGTGAACTCTGAGAAATTTTTATTTTTCATTCGATAACATAACGATTTAATTTCAAAATTGCATAAAAGAAATTACATACCAATCATTAACATACTAAAAAGCTTGAAACAATTACGTCTCAAGCTCTAATCATGGTATTACAATACTTTCCTACATCAAAACTATCTCATCGTCACAAATTCCTCTGCTCCTGTTGGGTGAATGGCTACCGTATTATCAAAATCTTCCTTGGTAGCGCCCATTTTGATAGCAACTGAGAAGCCTTGAATCATTTCATCGACGCCATAGCCGATTCCATGCAAGCCAATGATTTTTTCATCTTTTCCAAGAGTAACTAGCTTCATCTTACTTGGTTGACGATGACTGCCTAAAGCTGTGTACATTGGTGTGAAACTTGAACGATAGATTTTGATTTGTTCTTCGCCAAACTCTGCAATGGCTTTTTCTTCTGAATAGCCGATTGAACCAATTGCTGGGTGACTAAAAATAACAGTCGCTACATCTTTATAATCCATTTTAGCATTTGGTTTGTCATTGAAAAGACGCTCTGACAGCTGACGACCCGCCTTGACAGCGACTGGTGTTAATTCCAATTTACCATTGACATCACCAAGAGCGTAAATGCCGTCAACTGATGTGTTTTCGTAGTCATCAGTTTTGATAAATCCTTTATCATTAAGTTCTACACCCGTCTTTTCAAGACCAAACCCAGTAACATTTGCCTTACGACCAATTGCCCAAATAAGCGTGTCAACTGTATAAGTCTCACCATTTTCCAGAACCAATGTCAAACTATCATCATCATTCTTGATAACTTCTTTAGGAATCGAAAAAGTGTGCAACGTTGGACCATTTTCAGCCATAGCATCCACCAAAGTATCAATGATTTCCTTATCAAAAGTTCGTAGAGGACGCTCACGGCGAACAAAAAGGTGCGTTTTTGAACCGAGTGCATGCAAGACACCAGCTACTTCCACGGCAATATACCCTGCACCGACTACCGCAGTACGTTTTGGCACATCATCTAACTCAAAAAATCCGTCCGATGTGATACCGTATTGCGCCCCAGGAATATCGGGATAAAGTGCATGACCACCAGTAGCAATTAAAATATGCGGCGCTGTGTAATACGCTCCTGCCACTTCAACAGTATGTGCGTCAACGAAGGTCGCATAATCATAGACACGCTCAACACCATTATTATCAAAACCGCGTTCGTAAGAAGCATGAATACGATCAATATAGGCTTCACGATTGGCTTTCAGAGTTTTAAAATCAAAAGAAGTTTGACCAACTTGAAAACCGTATTCACTAGCGTAGGTATTTAACGTTTCAGCTACCTGTGCGCCGTACCACATGACTTTTTTAGGAACACATCCTAGATTGACACAAGTTCCACCGACTTCCTTTGCTTCAAAAAGAATGACTTTTGCGCCGTGCATAGCGGCACGATTAGCTGAAGCAATTCCGCCAGAGCCACCACCGATAACAATGTAATCATATTGTTTTACTTCCATACAGTCTCCTAATCAATGCGTTATAAAATCTAAAATAGCTTCTTCTGATAAGGATGAATCGCAGACCACTTTCACATGACCTGATTTGGCTACCAAAAGCCCTGGAACTGTTGGAACATCATAAGTTGTGCGAAGCTCTTGCGTGTCTGAATCTTGATTTTCACTATTTAAGAAATGAACAGTTAATTGATTATCTTTCGCCACTTGCGTTAGTTTTGGCTCAAAACGGCGACAATATGGACAAGTCGGACGTCCGATAAAAAGAATAAAATTATCCGCAGTTTGAAGTTGTGCATTAGCCTCCTTGGCTGAAATAGGTGTAAAATAATCTGCAAATGTTGTCATAACAATACCTCCAAAAATATTACCCTTATCATATCTCATACGAATAAATTTCTCAACTTTCTGATTCGAAAATCAAAAAGAAGATTGATTTTGCCCAATCCTCTTATCACATGTCATTATTTTCGGATAAATTCACTATCGACTTTGCTATCATCAGACACGTAACGTTCTACGGTCATGTGTAAGTCGTATTTTTCTCGAAGTTCAGCTAGAGTGGTCATCATCGGTGAAGCATGATGCACATCAATGGCTTCCTGATTTTCCCAACTGTCAATTAACAAAACCGTTTCAGGATCATTTGCTGGAAAGAAATAATCATATCTCAAATTTCCTTTTTCAGCTCGAATTGCTGCTGCCGTGCCTGATTTTTCCATTTCTTCCATGAATTTTTTAGCGTTGCCATTAGTACCCTTGTAATACAAATTAACTGTAATTGCCATAAAATATCCTTTTCTAGTCTTTTTCTTTATTTTATTACATTTTGAAAACATTTCCAAATAATATACAAAAAATCAGTAAGCCCCTAGCGAATGTCCGCTAGGGGTAATCAAAATAAACTTAGCGTTCCACGACTACATTATCCCAAGGCAACGTCCATCACCATCATAATGACAAAACCAATCATAAGTCCAAGTGTGGCAATATCGGTATTACCGTTGTTTTGCGACTCTGGAATAAGTTCTTCGACAACAACAAAAATCATAGCACCAGCCGCAAAGGCAAGAGCATATGGGATGATTTGTAGCATGACAATAACAAGAGCTGCTCCTAAAACAGCACCGATAGGTTCTACAATCGCAGACATTGCTCCCATAAAGAAAGCATGCCAACGTGAACTACCATCAGCACGAATGGGAATGGAAAGCGCCGCCCCCTCAGGAATATTTTGTAACCCAATACCAACCGCAAGTCCAATTGCTCCGATAAGAGCAGCATTCGTCATATTGCCAAATGCTAACGCTCCAAAAGTAACACCTACAGCTAAACCTTCTGGAAAATTATGAATCGTAATGGCTAAAAAGAGCAACGCTGTTTTAGACAATTTTTTCTTCGGTTGAATCCCTTCTGCCTCTGAAACATCTTTTCCCAAGTGCAAATGTGGAACAAGGGCGTCAATTAAGCGTAAACTAAAACCACCCAACAGAAAACCAACCGCTGTTGGTAACCAAGCAAGTTTACCATAGTCTGCTTGTGCGTAATCAATAGCTGGCGCTAACAAGGACCAAAAAGAAGCAGCAATCATAACTCCAGCAGCAAACCCCATCATCATATCAAGCAATTTACGACTAACTTTTGTAAAGAAAAAAACACCAGCAGAACCAAGAATGGTACATCCCCATGTAAATAATCCTGCTAACAAGGCTAACAAAACAACGTTCTGTGTCATCAGCCAATCTATCATAAAAAGTCTCCTTTATAAAATTAATAATTATTTATCTCATCAAAATCATTTCTGTGAATTTATTTCATTGTAGCAAAAAGTACCAAAAAAACCTAGTGATTTCACTAGGTTATACTATCGATAATCACAATTAACGAGATGGTCATTAACAATACCAACAGCTTGTAGGAATGAGTGGGTAATAACGGGTCCGACAAATCCAATGCCACGTTTTTTCATGTCTTTGCTTAGTCTCTCTGATAAATCAGACACCGTCGGCACATCTTCTAGCGTTTTCCACTTATTATCAATCTGCTTGCCGTCTATAAAACTCCAAAGATAGGTATCAAAAGAGCCGAATTCTTTTTGAATCTCTTGCACAATTTGAGCGTTCTTTCGAACACTAAAAATCTTATTTCGGTTGCGAATCAAGCCCGAATTTGACAATAATTGTTCCAATTCGTCATCTGACATTTTAGCGCAGGTGTCGATGTCGAAATCATGAAAAGCACGGCGATAGCTTTCACGTTTGTGCATGATTGTTTTCCATGACAAGCCAACACTTGCCCCTTCTAGGCAAAGCATTTCAAATTGAAACTGGTCGTCATGTGCCACCTTACACCATTCGTTATCATGGTATTCTTCTAAAATATGGTCACCTTCGTACCATGCGCGGCATTTTCCGTCAGTCATTGACAATCCTTTCTGTATCAATCCAAATAAGTTTGAATCGTTGATAGTTTCTGCTTAGGAACAAACATCACTTTCTGGCGCGTTGCAAAATCTGGCTCTTTTCCGTCAAGCGTTAACAAAACATAGCCTAATTTCTCTCCCATGATTTTTGCCGCAGCATAATCCCATGGTTGAATATATGAGAAATAAGCTAACAATTGCCCTGTCATAACATACGCCATACTAAGACCAGCTCCGCCATAAACACGAACACCTAGCGTCTGGTCAACAAGGTCACGAATTCCACAATAATTGCATGAAAACATACTAGCATTGCAGCCAATTAAAGTTCGTTTAAGCGCCACATCTTGGTAAGGTGTAAGTCGTTTGTCGTTGGCATAAACATCAAATTGTCCACCACCGCTATACAAGATGTCGTTAGCAACATCATAAATCAAACCAAACTGCCCTTTGCCATTTTCGTAATAAGCAATCATTACCGCAAAATTAGCCCCTTGAACAACAAAATTAACCGTACCGTCAATCGGATCTAATACCCAAACATTGCCGTCTGAAATAGGATGATGAATATTATTTTCTTCAGCCATAATATTGTCATTAGGATAAGCTTGCTTAATCTTAGTAATTAATAATTCCTGAGTTGCCTTATCGAGATTTGTCACCAAATCATCAAAACGCGTTTTTTCTTCAATCTGCAGATCCTGAACCATATTATTTTTGATAAAATCCCCCGCAGCATGAATTAAAGCTTTAGCAAATGTAAACTTATTTTCCAAGAGAAATATATCCTTTCTCCTTAGCTTTTGCGGCTTTTACAGCTTGATAAGTTGAATAACCACTGTTTCTTTCAAATTCACGATCAATTTGCTTTTCTTGCGCTTTACTCTTCACAATGGTTTTAAAAATAGCATAGCTGTCCAAGATATCTTTTACAGAACCCTTTGTTTCATAAGCGGCTTCAACTTGATTCAAAAAATGAAGCACTGAGGCAATTTCTTCAGTGCTCCAAGACAAATCAAGAGGATAGCTGTAATTTTTCATCTTAAGATACCAAAAACTCTCAAATAACTTGAATCATCAAGTTATTAAACTAACAAAAAGCAATCTCACTTTTTGCTTTCTGACAACTTTGCAGTGCACTAGTCTAGCAAGGCCATCAGAAACTAGCTTGAGTTATTCCTTTCTATCCTTCAATTTCTGCTTTTATGGTTGCTTGACGCAATTCTTGTTTACGATAGTCTCGTGGCAGAAAGGCACGAATCTCGTCTTCGTTAAATCCGATTTGCATTCGCTTGTTATCTAAAATAATCGGACGACGCAATAATCCTGGATTTTTTGAAATCAAATCAATCAAGTTTGAAACAGATAATTCATCAACATCAACATCTAATTTTTGGAAAACTTTAGAACGTGTTGAAATAATATCTTCTGTTCCATTCTCGGTAAATGCCAAAATCGACATTAATTCTTCACGACTGAGAGGACTGGTGATAATATTATGCTCTTGAAATTTCACGTCGTGTTCATTTAACCAAGCGCGAGCTTTTCGGCAGCTCGTACAACTTGGTGACAAAAATAAAGTAATCATATACCCACCTCTCCCATACTGTTGCTTTTATTATACAAAATTTTAAGGAACTTGGCTATCTTTTTTCCAATTTGCAGCAACTTCCTTATCAGATTTCAATTGTTCAATCAATTCATCAGCGCCTGCAAATTTTACCATATCACGGATTTTATCTAACCAGATTATTTCAAGTGTCTCACCATAAATCTCATCTTTGAAATCAAAAATATTGGCTTCCAGACGTAATTCAGTACCACCAAAGGTGATATTTTTGCCAACACTTGTCATGGCACGATAAGATTTTCCGTTGACAATAACATCGGAAACATAAACGCCGTCTCCAGGTAGAAAAACGTTATCAATCGGCGCTAGGTTAGCCGTTGGAAAACCAATAGTTCGCCCACGCGCATCACCATGTACGACAATACCACGCGTACTAAAATTGTAACCTAATAAACGATTAACTTCTTTAATATTGCCATCAAAAATCAACTGACGAATCCGTGTTGAACTAATTTTTTCACCATTATCTTGAACTTCTGGCACAACGACAACGTCACCGTTGAATTGTTGCGCTAAATCAGTAGCATCTTTACGGTCGTGTCCGAATTTATAATCAAATCCGACAACAATTATCTTGGCACGCAACTGTTTGATGTAGTTTTCTAAAAAGTTTTTTGCAGAGAGTTTTGAAAAAGTTGACGTAAAATCAATCAAATACAGATAATCAACACCATATTCCGCAAACTTCTCATAGCGCTTTTCAGGCGAGGTTAAACTAAGCAATAAATCAGGCGTAAAATGTGATAGAGCAAGACGTGGAGACTCATTAAACGTTAGGACAGTTAGTGCTAAATTATCACGTTTAGCAATCTCTTTTGCTTTATCAAATAATGCCTTGTGTCCTCGATGAAGCCCATCAAAGTATCCTAATACTAACACACTATCTTTGGCATTTGTTATGTCTTTGTAATCTTTTATTCGTTGAATTTCCATTTTTTCCATTCTAAATCAGATAAATACTTTATGCGGTTTGTAAAGGTCATCTCGCGGCTCAAGAATTGCCACCAACTTATCCTCATAAAATCCCGCAAGTTGTCCATCTTTTCTATCTAAAGCAATTTTTCGTCCAAAAGAAATCTCTATTTTTTGGTCTTCGGTCAAATCAACACGTGGTAAATCCATAACGCCGTATTCGACAGGAAGAAGAAATGAAAATTCTTCCAAAGCTACTTTGTCAGCGATTTCTGCCAACGTTAAGGCGTTTTCTAGTCGTAAACCAGCTGAAGCTTCGCGTTCCAAATACGACATATGACTAGCGTAGCCAAGTTTTTTTCCTAAATCAACTGACAACGTACGAATGTAAGTTCCTTTACTACAAGCCACTTCAAAATCAAAATAACAACAATCATCTTTAAATTCTAACGGGCTAGTGCGTTTGAAATCATAGATTGTCACATGGCGTTCAGGTCGCTCAACTGTTTGACCAGCGCGAGCATATTCATATAATCGTTTGCCATTGACTTTAACTGCTGAGTACATAGGAGGAATTTGAGTGATTTCGCCGATAAAACTTCTCAAAGCCAAGTCAACTTCTTCTACTGCTACATCACTAACTGGCATTGTCTCAAGACGTTCACCACTAGCATCTTCCGTTGTTGTCGAATACCCTAGACAAATCTGCCCACGGTAAATCTTGCCAGCTTCTGTCATGTATTCAATCACACGTGTTGCTTTACCGACAGCAATTGGCAGAACTCCAACAACGTCAGGGTCTAGCGTTCCTCCGTGACCAATTTTCTTTTCATGCAATATTTTTCGAAGCTTAAAGACTGCGTCGTGACTCGTCATTCCTGCTTCTTTTTTTAAATTAATAATTCCGTTAATCATAACCTTTATTATAACTTTTTTTACTAACAAAAGACAAGCTAAAACACCATTATGAGAGTTTTAGCTATATTCTTATCTATTCTGTTTAAATGTTGCGATTGTTATCGCTACCTAACTCAAAGAAATCTTGAATTTCTTGAACGTATTCTAAGACGCCTTGAAATTCACCATTTTCATCACGAACAGCAGCGTAGGTGACATGAACAAATTTGCCGAGTTTTTCTGACTTGAACCACATCACAACTTTATCTCGTTCACCAGAGCGCAAAAGCGTAAAAATTTTCTTGACTTTATCTAAAACTTTTGGTGGATGACAAAGCTCAACATGGCGTCCAATCTGACTTGGTGTCCGTTTAAAAATCATTTCATTTGGTGCTTTACTATCGTTGTAATATTGGAAAATATCATCTTTATTGACGAAAGTGATTTCTAATGGTAAATGATTGAGAATAAGATTAGCTTGCTCAACGGATAGGTAACCGTTACCAAATGGTTGTTGACTCGTACGGTCAAAACTTTGACTTTCCTTTTTAGGTGTAAAGCTAATAGTGAACTGCCCTTCTGGCGTATCAATGACTTTGGTAAATTGATTATCAGTTGTTGAATTTTCTTGACTATCTTCTGTTTGGTTTGTCGAATGCGCAAGGTCTTGTTTTGTATCCTCAAAATTTTCACGATGAGGCTGCCATTTAGCTGTTGGTTTAACAATAGCATAACCATAAGCATCACTTTCTTCGGCAATCGCAAGCCAATCGTCTTGAGTTAATGTTTCTAGTAAAATCATTAAGAGAATAGCTTCTTCCTTGAAAATCATTTCCTCGAATTCTTTTGCGAATGCTTCAAAGGCTGAAGAAATTTCCTCGATTGTTAGGTCAGGTAACTGCTCCACAGCAGTTTGCGCTTTTTCAAAAAGTGCTCTAATGTTATCATCAACACTCCACATGACTTTTGGCGGTGCATCATGCCCATATCGTTCCATTACTGGGAAAAAGAGGTTTTCTTTACGATTATAATGATTCTGGAATTGCCCTAAAAGACTCAACTGATGCTTCAATCCACGAATCAAATCTGGATGAAATTCCTCGTTTTCAGCTTTTTCATAATTTTCAATAATACGACGAATGCGTAACATGGCAGCACGCAAAGCAAGATTTTCTTGTTTAAAAACATAGACTGGATGCCCTTCTTGCTCCGCATCTGGCACATCAACATCTGAGATAGCACCTTTAAAAAGATTAGCATGAACATTGCACAAGCTCATGACATCCTCAAAAGTAATGCCAGTATCAGTCCCCATTAGCTCATGTTCCATCATTGAGATTTCCAAGGCTGACACACCTGTAAAATGCTGGTCAAAATCCTCTTGAACAGACTTAGCATCAGCACCATGATGCAAACGTAACAGAATATCTTTTAGTATTTCAATACGATTTTCAGTCATAACTGCCTCCAATCACCTCATAACCATTAAATTCAAGTGTTCGTTGAATTTTTTCAAGTGAAATATTAGCTAACTTTGCACCAGCTTTCAGAGATGTTACTTTCCCAACTGTGTTTAGCATGGCAGGTTTTGACAATGGCTTAAACCCCAAATCTACCAAAATCTCCTTCACTTCTGGGTGTTCCTTAATCGTCTCAGCGACTGGTTTTGATAAATCTATAATATTGTTCATAATAATTACCTCAATATTTGATAGCTTTATTATAACACATTAGAAAAGTGACAATAATTTTGAATCTACTGACAAATTAACATTATTTTAGATAGAGAGAATAACCACGACTAGCTTGCTTGAAACCATAATTTTCATAAAAACGACGAGCTATTTGTCGTTCTAAAGCATCCTCACTATTTAGCGCTAAAGCGTGAATATTTTCAGATAGTGCACGATTTTTGATAGCATCTATCAAGGTCATCGCAACACCCTTACGGCGATAGTTTTGTAATACTGCCAGAATAAGAATACGATAGTAGCACCTTCATTTTCAAAAAATAACATTTTAGTATAACCCAATCAGAATCGTCTAACCAATTCAGCTTCCTTGACAGGAAAAGAGGGGATAACTTTTCAATATCTAATAGTTGATCAGGTCTAATAATCATTTTCAATCCTCACACATTTCAGGAAAAGAAACAACACCACATTGAAAGGTCCTATTCTTCTTTTAATGCTTCAAATTTGGCACGCATGGTTGGATTTTTTCGTGTTAATTTTTTGACGGAAACATCGTCTAATTTATTATTAGCAAGGCGGAGCTGATTTTCACTAGTTGTCAAGAAACGCTTAACTTCTTCCATGCGGCGGATTGATTTATCAATTTCATCAATGGCTTTTTTGAAGTTATTACTTGCTGAAGTATAGTTCTTAGCAAAAGCATTTTTGAAGGTTTCAAGGTCATCTTCAAAGTGTGTGATATCAATATTTTGTTCACGTACCAAAGCTAACTCTTGCTTGTATTTGAGTGAGTTGAGCGCAGCATTTCGCAAAATACCAATCAACTGAATGAATAGTTGCGGACGGACAACGTACATTTTTTCATACTCATGACTAACGTCAACAATACCAGTATTGAAGTAATCATTGTCTGCTTCTAGCATGGTTACTAAAACGGCATACTCACAATTTTTCTCGCGACGGTCTTTGTCTAATTCTTTATAGAAATCTCTATTTTTGTGCTTCGCTTTTGTTTCATCAGCTTCATTTTTCATCTCAAACATGATGGATAGTATTTCAATACCATTTTCGTCTGTTTCACGATAAATGAAATCCCCTTTTGAACCACGACTTGATACTTCATTGTCTTTACCGAAAGTGGCATTTGGAAAGGCGTAAGCACGAACCTTATTAAACTCCGTTTCAGCATAGACTTCTAGACTTTCTCCGATAGCTTTTGTAGATTGTTGCGCTTTGAAATTTTTGTAAAATTCCACCTGCTCGTTAGCCGCTTTTAGTTGCGCTTCATAGTCACTCTTGACAGAAGCTAAGGATAATTCTGCCTCTTTTTCTTGAAGAGCTAATTTTGATTTAGCATCATCACGCTCTTTTTCAACAGCCGCAACGGCTTCAACTAGACTGTTTTTGTTTTCAAGTGATAAACGTTCCAGTTGATTTTGAACCTCAACCAATTCCTTATCTTTCTTAGATAACGCTTGATTTAGTTCTAGTTCTTTTACGGAAGATAAATTCTCCAATTGTGCTTTAAGTTCTGCGATTTCTGTTTCTTTTTTACTAAGTGCTTGCTGATTTTCTAAGGTAAAAGATTGTTTTAACTGCTCGATTTGAGCGGATAAATCTGACAATTCCTTATCTTTTTCGGTCAATGCTTGTGTCAATTCAAGGTCTTTTACGGAAGTTAAGTTTTCCAATTGTACTGTCAACTCAGCGATTTCTTGCTCTTTTTGACTTAGAAGGCGTTGGTTTTCTAAGGATAGTGTCTGTTTTAGCTGTTCTAGCTGCGTGGTTAGCTCGCTGATTTCTTTATCTTTCGCGCTAGCTTGGGTCTGCAAATCGTTTTTTGATTTTTCTTCTAGCAAAGCCTTTTCTTTTTCAAGACGGTCGTGGATTTCTTTGTCAAATTCATTGCTACGGACTTGTGCTAAAAGCTGACTATACTCTGTCTCATTGATTGTAAAAACAGTTCCGCAATGCGGGCATTTAATATTATTCATAAATTCCTCACTTGAATTTTCTAATATCACCATTATAGCAAAAAAGAAGCTCGATTAGCTTCTTTTACTTATACCTATATTAAAATAAGTTTTTTTCAACCTCGCTACGAATACGTTGCCATTCTTGTTTTGCTCTGGCTAGTTTACGTTTATAGTCTTTCAAACCTTGTTCGTATCCTTGAATTAAGTAAGCTTGGCGAATAACAGGAATCTTTGGTATTTCAATACTGATAATTTTTTGAGTATTTAAATTCATCACATTCTTACCAGTATTTGTCTCATCCAGTAGTGCTTGTCCTAAATCAGATGCCAAAAACAGTCTGATATAACCCCCTGAAATATCGCTGGTAGGACGTAAAACAGTAATGTTAGCCGAAGCAATTACTGGTTCGGCTTGTTCAGCAAAAACAGCAATTTTTTTCACTGTACCTTTAGAAGCGATTAACACATCTCCTTCTTGCAACAGATAACGTGAGACACTTTTTTCATCACAATCAATTTTCTTTAAATGAACATAGTCAATCCCCGTGTCGTCCATGTCGCTTAAATTAATTACAGAAATATTACCACCATCTCCTAATTTTGAAACTGCCTTACCTTTAAAATGTTCTGTAATCTCCTTTAAAGGAACCTTAGCAATCTTATTTGATTTGTAATTTTCAACAAGTCCGTTCATAGCTATCTCCTTTATATTTTAGTATTATAATACTAAAACTATTTTTTGACAAGTAAAACGGTCTATCCCTAGACCGTTTTTAATTAGATTAACAACAAGAAAGCAAAAATTTCAGAGGAATCTTTTGCTACAAAACCATTGCCCCCAAGTCTCTATTAGTGACTTTATTTGCCACTATCTTATTCATTCGAAATATATTTTGCAAAATCTAGTTGATAGTCACAAACAGTCGTGACTAATTCTTTATCGTGTGTGATAACAAGAACGATTTTTCCTGCTGCTTTTAACTCCTGCAAAAGTTTCCCAACAGCTAACATGTGCTCGTAATCAAGACCGCTTGTTGGCTCATCAAAGATGAAAATTTTCTTATCCGATAGCAAAGCATTTCCAATAAGAACACGTTGTTGTTCACCGCCTGATAAAGATAGCGGATGACGTTGTAATAAGTCTTGCAAACCTAAATTATCAGCAATTTTTTGATAATCCTTTTTCTGATGATTGCCAAGAAGCAACTCTTTTTTAACACTATCTGAAAAGAGTTGAAGGGAGATTTCTTGCATAACGTAGGCTGTCTCTTTAAGGCGTTCTTTTTCTGAAAGGGGACGTCCCGCAAGAGAAATAATACCATTTGATTTATTTAAACCAGAAAGAAGCTTTGCAAAACTCGATTTTCCAAAACCATTTTGCCCAAGAATAGCTATTATTTTCCCAGCTGGAAAAGCTAAATGACTTATAGCCCCCAAAGATTTTTTCCCTGCTGTCAGCGTAAGCTCGTGTACCCGAAGGTCATTTTGAGCAGGCACTTCTGGTAATGTTTGACTAGCAAAAGAAAGGTTTTCGCCACTGCGTAAACCAAGCTTATGTCGGTTATCTTCGCTTAGGGCTAGCCACTCCTTACGTGACCAAGTATGAGTCACCTCACCATTTTCAAAGTACAGATAGATATCACCTAAATCTTTTAAGAAATCTAGACGGTGCTCAGCTATCACAATCGTCACTCCGAGTGATTTTAAATCCTTAAGATGTGATTTTAACCTTTCAACGCTTGTTTGGTCTAAATTGGCACTAGGCTCATCTAGTATCAAAAGTTGAGGATTTTGCATGTTAGCTGTCGCAATGGCAACACGCTGTTGCTCCCCACCTGAAGCGTTTAGTAAATCATAATTCAACAACTGTTCAAGATTAAATAACTCGATTGTTTGCTTTAGACGGTTTTGGATGTCAGCTTGAGCAATCCCTTGGTTTTCACAAGGAAAAACTAGCTCGTGTTCAACTTTGCGATGGAAAAACTGTGTGGCAGGATTTTGAAATACAGAGGCGATTTTTTGTGACATTTCTTCGACAGAATTTTGCCCTGGTTGCATGCCAACAACTTGAATGTCACCTTCTAATTTACCTTGATAGTATTCTGGTACTAAACCATTCAATAATCTTGCAAAGGTTGTCTTACCACTACCACTTTTTCCACAGAGCACCAAACATTCTCCCTTAGCAACTTGGAGAGAATCGATTTTCAGACTTAATTTCTTACTATTCAAATAAGTGAATTTAAGATTTTTAACGGAAATCATCACAATGTCACCCCCATTATGAGAGCTAATACAAAAATAACCATAAAGCCATAGGCAGCATAATCAACTAAGCCAAATCTATAAGTCATGTAGGACGTTTTTCTGTTTTGACTAGCAACACCTTTTGTCATACTAGCGATTGTCAAATCTTGTGCGATACGAGTAGCATTCATCAGCAAAGGCACTAAAATATATTCAAAAAACATCAGTGGATGACGAATAATCATCCAACGACTCGTAAAAATTCCTCTGATTTTTAGGCTATCACAAATCATTCGGTAATGCTCTTTTATCATTGGTAAAAAGCGCATCATGACGGCAATAGCGATTAAAAGTCCTTCTGGCATGTGCCATGTACGCATAGTGACGATGAATTCATGCACCGAACCTTTTAAAATACTACCACCAATCATAAAACAAGGTAAAAATCTACGCCCACCAACTAGAAACAAAGCAATATAAGACGTCACATACTCTGGTGATAATAGATAATCTTCTAAAACAATCAATGCTAGGAACGGAATGACATAATATAGCGCTCTTTTTCGGTCACCTTCCAGAAAAAACAATAGCCCTAAGCCAATCATTAAAAGGCATTCATAGCCATCAGAAATATGAAGCAACAGTAAAATATTGGTAAAAAAAAGTAAGATTATTTTAGTACGAACATCAATAGTAACTGCATTCATTACTCTACCATACCAGCTTTATTAAAGTGTTTTTTCAGCATATATTGTCCGAATAAACCGCCAAGTAAACCACCGATAATGATAGTTAAAGAAAGCCAAGCAACGTTTGAAAAATCAGAATTAACCATTACTTCATTGATGTAACTCGTGTCTTTTCCAATCGCAACCAAATGTTCAATATAAGCGTCTCGAACAACCCACATCATAATGACAGGACCTAAATTTCCGAATGAAAAGACAATATAAGAAATCAAATTGTAAAGTTTATTTTCATATTTACCAAATTTTGCAATGATATCCGCTAAAATACCGCTAATTAAATTTGGAAGAAATGAAAAAGCGAAATGTCCTGACATAAAGAAGAAAACGGAAATAACAGCTGACATTAGTATTAAACAACCAAATTTCTTTGTTTTAGCAATTAAGAGCATATAAACTGTTCCTGCCAACAAAGCAATGAAAGCTGGCGCATATTTCATATTTGCACTATACGCCAATAGAACAGATAATAATGTTCCTAAACATAAAAAAACAAAATAAAGTGCTGTATAAATTCCTGTTGTAATAATATCTTTAGTTTTCAAAATAACTCCAATCTATATAAGCTGTCTCGTTTTAAGACAGAATTTTTAAATTTAGTATTAAAATACCAACATATATTCATATGCTATATCTGGGTCAAGGTTTCATTTTCAACTTTGTAAATAACATCGCTAGCTGCTACTGTACTCAAACGATGAGAAATAAGAAAAACATAGCCTTTACAATGTTCACGAACAACTTGTAAAAATGCTGCCTCGTTAAGTGAATCGAGGTTACTTGTTGGTTCATCAAAAATGTAACAATCAGCATCTTTTAGTAAAGCTCGTGTCAACTCTAAGCGTTGTAATTCACCTGCTGAAAATAGCGTTTGCTCGCTGTTTAAGAGCGTATCTAACCCATTCTCAGTTGACAAAATCTTGTCTTTAATGCGACATTTTGCTGCCGTTTCTAAAATCATGTCATCTGTAATATCTGGATTGCCAAGCGTCAAATTCTCACGAATACTTTGGCTGAATACTTGAGGAATTTGTGGAATATAGGCAATACGATTTTGAATATCACGTGCTGCCAGAGTTGAAAGTGGCTTATGATTCACTAAAATTTGTCCTTTAGTATTATCATACCATCTCATGACAAGCTTCATCAGAGTGGATTTACCAGAACCAGATTGTCCAACTAAACCAATGATTTTATGATTTTCAAAGGCAACTGACAGGTGATTAAAAATGCTTTGATTACGATTCTCATACGCAAATGAAGCATCTTCCAAGACAATACTATCTATTGTTTCATCAAAGGTTTGACCTGATTTATCAAATTCTTTCTCATCTAATAATTCAAAAACTTGACGAGCTGCTGTCATCGCCCGTTTAAAGCCAAGTGGCAGGCGACTCAATTCCAAATATGGCGCAAATGACGTTGAAAAGACAACAATAATTGTTGTTGCAGAAACAAGAGAAATTTCTCCTTGGTTTGCTTGTGAGATAGCCAAAACTGCTACTAGCATGATAGCTAATCCAATTACTAGAAATGATAGACTTGCTTGCAGGTGCTGTGCTTGTGCCACCTCTTTTTCACGCGCATTAACCAATTCGCTTTCTTTATTTAAGTGTTCCAAGTCTGATTTAATTTGCCCAAACTGCAGCAATTCTTTCATGCCATGCAAACTGTCCGAAAAATGAGACATATAAGCTTTGCGTGTTTGTGACTGCTTCTGCAATAATGGTTGTAACTGTCGTGTTTGTGCTCGTGGTAGGAAAATCGCTAAAATCGCATAAACCAATAAACTAATCACAGCAATCACAGGTGAAACTGACCAGTAATAAACCGCTAAAATAATCGTTACTAGACTGGCTGTCATTACTGGTGGAAGGGTGTGAGCAAAGAAAACTTCCATTGCTTCAATGTCTTCACCAATCATTTTTAGCATGTTTCCGCTATCTTGTTGTTCCAATTTTGTTGGTGCTAAACGACGTAGTTTTGCAAAAACCATGCATCTAAAATCGTAAAGTGTTTTAAAGGCGACATAATGCCCAAAAAAGTGCTCAATGTAGCGTAAAATCCCCCGCATGAGCCCCAAGGCAAACAAGATAACCACAAAAGAAAAGTGCGGTGTCTGACCTTCTAAAGCTTGCCAAGCTAGACGAATGACTAAACTTGGAATAAGAATGGTCATCAAAAATCCCAAAACAGCTCCGCCAACTGCTAAAACATATTGTAGCCATAAGCCTTTGACCAAATTTGCAAGACGTTTAACAAGTGTTTTTATTGATAATTCTTTACTAGCCATGTAAAATCGCCTCCAATTCTTCTTGAGTTGACACGAGTTTTTTAAATTCCGCATTAGTTGTTAATAATGCTTCTGGTCGCCCAAATGAAATGGTGCGCTTGCTATCAATAAAAAGAACTTGCTCTGCTTGTAAAACTTGCTTCATTTTATGTGAGATAACCAAAACAATGGCATTCTGAGCAGTTAATTTAATGTAGTCATAAAGCAATTGCTCGTTTTCACTATCAATACTTGATGTCATTTCATCAAAAATATAGATAGGGCGTTTAGCAAGGAGAGCACGGGCACAAATAATTTGTTGGCGTTGACCTGGTGACAAAAGATTTCCATTTTCTCCGACCACGGTTTGCAATCCTTCTGGTAAATCTTGTAAGAAAGTCATGAGGTGACGTTGATTCAACCAAGTCAGCAACTGCGCCTGAGACATATCTATCGCTAGAGCAAGATTCTCATAGATTGTTCCATTAAATAGATATGATTCTGGCGATACATACACCACACTTTCTTTGACAGCATCCAAACTAACATCCGCTAAATCTTGTTGACCAAAGAAAATCTTTCCTTCTGATACCGATAATTGTTTTTGAAGAAGTTTCGCAATAGTCGTTTTCCCACGACCACTTTCACCAGCGACAGCAAAAATTTTCCCTTTAGGAATTGTAAATGACAAGTTCGATAAAATCTTAGTATTGTCATACGAAAAGCTGACATTATCAAAACGAATTTCTTTAATATCAGTTGGTAGCGATGCTTTGTTTTCTTGAGAATCATCTACCGCTGCGCTATCTAAAAAAGTGTAAATGCGGTCAGCCATTTTAGTATTCATCATTACCAAGTGCATACCATAGCCCATTTCACGAATTGGTGCAAAAAATTCGGTTGCAATGAGAACAAAGAAAATCAAACTAAACAATGAAAGATGACCATGTGATAGTGAAACTGCTGCTGCAAATCCTGAAACCCCGACACCAATGTACATGACACCGTCCATATAACCAACAGATTGCAATTGAAATTTCAACAATTCCATGGTTGATTGACGAAATTCTTCCGCTTTTTCAACAAATGTCTTTTCATAGCGTTCGTCAGCATCATAGGTGTAAAGAGTATTCATTCCCTTTAAATCATCCATAAAAAGATTACCAACGTCCATATAAGTCGCCCAATAATGGTTCATAATCTTTTTAGAACGCTTTTGCATCAAAATAATAGACACAGGAATAAACGGTAGGCTGACTAGAAAAATCAAACCACCAATAGGATAGATAAACGCAACTAATAATAGAACCGTTGCACAGTTAAAGTAAGCTCTTAACGAAATTGTTAAGTAGTGGTTGAAATAAGTGTCTAAGGTGTCAATCCCTTGCGATGCCACATTCATGATATCAGCAACAGAAAAGTCCTTGTCGTCAAATTCACCGCCATGATTTTGAAACGCTTCAAAAAAAGCTCCTTTTAAATGATTACGAGCATATTGTGAAGCTGTTCCTTGATAATTTTTAGCTAGCAAGGATACGGCAAAACCGATAGCGCTTAGTATCAATAGCTGGCAAATAAGGGTAATGAGTGAGATTTCCTCACCTTTATATAAGTGCTCTACACTTTTCCCAATCAGGAAAAATGAGAGAATACACATTAAAAATTGTATCCACGACAAGACTGCCGTGATATAAAGATCGCGTTTATGCGGACCGACTTCTGACTTCAAGCGACGAAGCAACCTCTTCCGCCGTTCGCGCGATATACGCTTTTGTTGATTCTCAGCCATAACAGCTCCTTTCTGATAAACAGAGCCACTCGGACATTAAGAAATTAGGAGGACCATTTATCTGACGTTTGTCGCCCAATCTTAAAAAGTCCTCAGCTCATCATCATATGATTTTTAACCATATGTTCGCCATTATACCATAAAAACGCTTTAGAATTAATAAATTATTCACAAATTTTGCAAAGAAAAAACAGGCAAAAGCCTGTTTAGTACTAATCTACTGATTTCAACGCTTCTAGCATATCAACTGTTTTTAGGATATGGTTAACGAGCCAACCTAATGCTAATAGAATGATAACAATAACAGCAATTGGTATAGCGTAAACATCCCAGCCAACAGTTGTGCCAAACATAATATTATCCGAACCAATCATTCCCATAATCACTTGGTGAAGGTATTTCCCGCCAATTAAGCCGACAATGATACCAATTAAGGATAGGCTGATTGTTTCACGATAAATGTACATTGTCACTTCTTTGTCATAGAAACCAAGAACCTTAATAGTTGAAAGTTCACGAATCCGCTCTGCAACATTGATATTCGTCAAATTATAGAGAATAACCACTGCAAGCAAGATAGAAACCACGATTAAGATTGTCATGGCACCATTTAAAGAAGCAACGACAGATTTAACCGTTTTAACTAGCGATGAATTTTGGCTGACAGCTGAAACACCAGACATGGCAAGTAATTTCGTTGAGAGCTTTTCAATATTACTGCTAGAATCATTTTTCAACGTTACCAAGTAAGCATTATCATCAGGTATTTCTCCGAAAATCTTTTGATAAACTTTATGTGACATAAAGAGATAATGCCCGACATTCATTTCAGCTACTGCAGCGACTTTCACGGTATGCTTTTTACCATCACTGTCTTTCAATATAAAGCTGTCGCCAGCCTCCACATGATAAAGCGAAGCTAATTTTTCTGATATGATAATACCATCATCAGCTAAGGTCAGACTATCGCCACTCGAAGCATCTTTCAAATGAATAAAATCACCAAAATCATCACCGCTGCTGACCATAATTGATACGGTCTGTTTATCGCTTAAACCTGAAATCGTTTCTGATAAAGTCGTAAAATAGATACTTTGGTATTGCGATACTTTATTTGAATCCATGAAATCTTTGACTTCTTGATTTTCACTACTGCTGTTATCATCGTTTTTAACGACAATCATGTCATACGGCATTAAATTAGTGAACTGATTTTCGATAACATTTCCTAAGGATGAGCGAATACCAAGTCCTGCAAAAAGCAGAGCGACTGACCCAGCAACCCCAAAAATCGTCATCAACATTCGTTGCTTGTAACGGAAGATATTGCGCACAGTAACTTTATGCGTGAATGATAAACTACGCCAGATAACTCCAATACGTTCCAAGAAAATTTTAGAACCTTTGACAGGTGGCTTAGGTAGCAACAGCTGTGCTGGTTTTTCACTCAGTTCATTTTTGGCAATGAGAAAGGCAGGTAAAACCGCACTAATCAAGGCTAAGACTAAGGCAATCGCTGTGTAGTTCCAATAGAAATAAAGATGAGTCTCACCAAGTGTTGTATCACTGGTTACAATCTGTGCGATAATACGTGATAACAAATAGTGCCCAGCAACTATTCCAAGAACAGTTCCAATCATGCTGGCAACGAAACCATAAATAACAAATTTCTTAATAACGTCAGAATTCCTGTAACCAAGCGCCTTGAGAATTCCAGAATTGGTACGCTCTTCATCAACAAAACGGGTCATTGTGGTAAATGTCACCAGTGCAGCGACGACATAAAGCACGACAGGAAAGATATTCCCAATGCTGCTAATACTTGACGTACTAGATTCATAAGTCTGATAACCTTCTCCCCCTGGTAATGTCGATCGTGTGTATGACGTATAAGTCGGCTCTGTCATGGCATCAATTTTAGCTTGCGCTTCTTGAATTTCGCTTTCGCTCTCTGTAATTTCAGCTTGTGCTTGGTCAATTGAACTTTGTGCGGCAGCTTGTTGTTCAGCAGACAAACTAGCAAGAGCCGACTCCTGCGCAGCCAATTGCGCTTTAGCGCTATCAACCTTTTCCTGATTAGCATCTACTTCTGCTTGTGCATCTGATTTTAGACTTGCCAAACGTTGCTCAGCATTATCAGAGAGTAAATCATCTAATTCATCTTGCTTATCTGCAACTTTTTGCTTGTAACTTTCTGAAAATGGATTTAACGTTTTTAAATTGTCGTAACGAATGCGAGCAATCGTGTAAGTATCTGTGTCAAAAGCCGATTCTGTAACGACAGCATAATTTGACAAAAAACCGTCACCAGCCGTCGAAGAACCCAAGCTTGTCTTTGACAAAATTTCAGATGAATTCACAAAACCAACGACTTTATAGGTGGTATTTTTTAAAATTCCATCCTCATCTGATTGCATAAAGCTAATCATATTGCCGACTTTATAATCATCTTTCATCGTTGAAGCAAGCGCAATTTCATCAGATGATTTTGGAAACCTTCCTGATACAAGTTCGTAGGTAGAAATGCTTGTGCTTTTTGAAAATACACGAATAGCATCATCGGTATTCTTAACGGTAACATCTGTCAGATAACCATATTCAACATCGGCATTTTTAATACTATCTAGTTCTTCTTTGTCAACATCACTAAAGCCGTAACTTGCAATGACAGACAAGTCCATTGTATTATGTTTTTTCAAATATTGGCTAGCAGTTGCCTGCATGTCAGGTCCAGTTACTTTTAAACCAACGAAGGCAAACGCACCCAACATCATCAAAAGCATAATGGATAAAAAACGTCCCTTTGAACTGCCAAATGATTTTCGGATATCTTTCCAATAAGTCTTTTTCGCCATCTTCTCCACCTCAATATTCTAACGTTTCAATATCTTGTGGGTGTTCATTTAGCTCAATACTGCTCACCTTGGCATCGTGCATATGGATGACACGGTCAGCAATTGGCGCAAGGGCAGAATTGTGTGTCACGATAATAACCGTTGAGCCTTTTTGATGAGACATATCTTGTAAAATCTTCAACACTTGCTTTCCTGTTTGATAATCGAGCGCTCCAGTCGGCTCATCACACAGCAATAATTTAGGATTTTTAGCGACTGCACGCGCAATGGAAACACGTTGTTGTTCACCACCAGACAGCTGCGCAGGAAAATTATTCAGACGTTTTCCTAGTCCGACATCAATCAAGGTTTGCTCAGCATCTCTAGCATCTTCAACGATTTCCGAAGCCAATTCAACATTTTCTTTGGCGGTTAAATTTGGAACTAAATTGTAAAATTGAAAAACAAAACCAACATCATTTCGACGATAGGTTGTCAACTCCTTTTGACTATAATTAGCAATATCAACACCATCAATAATCACTTGTCCCTCGTCGTTATTGTCCATGCCACCCAAGATATTAAGGACAGTTGATTTTCCTGCACCAGACGCCCCTAAAATAATAACTAATTCACCTTTTTCAATCGCAAAATTAATATCATTATTAGCAATAATCTCTGTATCACCAGTTTGATAACGTTTATAAGAATGCTTCATTTCAATGTAAGCCATATAGTCTCCTCTTCAAAGTCTTATTTGAACAACATGTTGATTTATTTCGAGGTTTATTATATAATTTGCACGAAGATTAAACAAGGACAAAAATAGACATTCTGTTCATTTAAGAAATTAATAAAAGGATTTTACTCATTATGAAAAAACGTCATACTGAAACTGAAAATTACCTCAA